>Ga0315334_10001009_pt1 | contig 17305 bp, 18 predicted proteins | sample M150034915metaG_FD_205555 | JGI IMG/M metagenome (GOLD analysis project Ga0315334, IMG submission 205555) | Ammonia-oxidizing marine archaeal communities from Monterey Bay, California, United States - M1 500m 34915 | ecosystem: Environmental > Aquatic > Marine > Intertidal zone | place: USA... | reverse complement strand
CCGGAGCTGCTGCCAGGATCCACCAGGACGCCGACCACTGCCACCGCCAGTCGCCGAATGATCGCGCTCGAATCCGAGTGTCGTAAGTGCAACTTTCCAGCCCTCGCCGACGTCGCCGACACGCATCTCATCACCCAGCCGAGCCTCGCTGAAGAACACCTCGTTGAACGATGTGCCCCCGCTCATCTGCTTGATCGGTCGCACCTCGACGCCAGGCGTGTCGAACGGCACCATAAACGCCGTCATGCCCTTGTGTTTTGGTGTGTCCACATCCGAGCGGGAGATCAACAGCCCGTAGTCGGCGAACTGTGCGCCCGAACTCCACACCTTCTGGCCGGTGACGATCCACTCGTCACCGTCGCGGACAGCCCGACAGCCGAGCGAGGCGAGATCGGAACCCGCCCCAGGCTCGGAGAACAGCTGGCAGCAGTAGATGTTCGTGGCCAGCAGATCGGCGATCCATCGGTCCTTCTGCTCAGGTGTGCCGAACGTCTGGATGGTGGGCGCCATGAGCCCAATGGTGACGCTGAACAGCTCGTGGGAGTCAGGGACCTGATAGCGGCGCTCGACGCGTCCGAAGGCCCGTGCGTGGGCTTGGCTGAGGCCCAATCCCCCGTAGTCCTCGGACCAGACGATGGCGTGGTAGCCCTCCTCGGCCTTTCGTCGATTCCACTGACGGAGCGCCGACAGATGCGCCTCCTCCTCCTCGAAGGCCATGTCATGGAAGACCGAAACGCTGAAATCGCCGACTCCCCAGACGTCATCGTCGATTGAGCTGGCGACGCTTCGGGTGCCGTGTTCGGCCAGCCAGGCCTCGCACTGCTCGGTGAACGTCTCGACAAGCACTTCTTCGGCCAAGGTGAACTCCTGGAATCCAAGGGACATATCGCGTAGTTAAGTGGCCTTTGTAGCACGCTTGGGGTTCTCGTGGTCACAACGTGCAACTAGGGCACGCGATCGGTGGTTGCGCGTGACGGGCCTTATCACGGTGCCGATCAGTCTGTTCGGAGAGGACGGCCCTCAGCCCAAATGGCCGGCCACTGACTTCACTCTGGTAGCGGCAAGCGGCAAAATGATGTGCAACGGAGAAGCCAACCGACGGTCGGAGCGTGATCTTTGGTATCTGAAGGAGAGTGGTGGTGACACGTCGCCATAGGGCGCCTTCAGAACCTCAGAACTGCACGACGTCAAGGTTGCCGTCGGTCCACATCGGCACGATACGTCGCTGGCTTATGCGCCAGCCGGAAGGCGTCCGAACGTAGTGGTCCTCGTAGCGGCCGGCCACGACAAACAGGGGGCTGCCTCCGGTCACCTTGCGGATGTGCTGCGCGTGGAGGTAGCACCGCCCGACAGCGGTATCGCCATCGATGGTGATTTGATGGGTGCTCACCATGTGCTGGGAGTCGTCCAGCCGACTCAGCGCGCTCGAGACCCGGCTGATGATCTCCTCGATGCCGTCCTGGCCGCCCTCGCCGAGATTGGTTACCGCGTCGGGAGTGAACACCTCCCGGAGGGCATCCCAATCGCCGGTGTCGAGCGCCCAGCAGTAGTCGATCGTCAGTTGGACGATGGCCGCACGTTCCTCGGGGCTTCCCATGGCGCTTATACCAACGTCCATCCGCCGTCGACGGTGAGATTCTGACCGGTCACGTAGCTCGACGCTTCGCTCGAGAGGAAAAGTACGGCATTTGCGATCTCGTCGACCTCGGCCGAACGACCCAGCGGGATGTTCGACGACCGCTGCTGCATGAGCGGTCCCATCAACCCACTGACCGACGGGTCCCGGGGCCAGAGCGGCTCAATCTCGCCGGCCTGCATCTTCGCCAAGGTGGGAACTGGCACGTGCCCAGGACTCACGGCATTCACCCGAATCCCGTGTGGTGCCAGGTCGACAGCCAGGCTCCGCGAGAACTGGATGGCCCCGGCCTTGGCCGAGTCGTACCCGGTTCCGAGGCAGGGCAGTAGCCCGTCGACCGAGGCGATGTTGACGATCGTGCCGTTTCGGGCGCCCGCGACCATCGATGACGCCGCGGGCTTGCTGCAGTTGAACAGCCCGGCCAGATTGACGTCGATCGAACGTCGCCAACTGTCGACGGGCTGATCGAGGATGCTGCCCGCCTCATGGTAGGTACCGGCGTTGTTGACGAGCAGATCCAAGCCGTCGATAGCGTCAACGACCTCCGTGGCCTGCTGAGCGTCTGTGACGTCGAGTTCGACGACTGTGGCACCGATGTCGTCGCCGACCCGGACCGCAGCCTCGGTGTCGATGTCGCCGATCGTCACCGATGCGCCTGCGGAGATGAGCGTCCGGGCGATGGCTTCGCCGATCCCCGTCGCCGCGCCGGTGACAAGGGCGATTCGCCCGTCGAGACTCAACAGTTGTCCGATGCGCCGGTCCATGTCCGAAACCTAGTCGCCGTCAAGTGCGGCCGGTCGAAATTGATCGAGCGGTTAGTATAGGCACCTGGCACCCCGACGGGGCGCCACGGAAGGAGGACCGCGTGGGTGCGTTGGACGGCAAGGTCGCCTGCATCACTGGGGGCACGCGCGGCATCGGGCGGGCCGCCGCCGAGGCGTTCTTGCGCGAGGGTGCCCAGGTCGTGGTCAACGGTCGCAGCGAAGACAAGGGCGCGCAGGCGCTGGCTGAGATTGGTGCGGGTGACGACGCCCACTTCATCGCCGCCGACGTGAAGAGCAGCGATGGGTGCGAGGCGGTCGTGAACGGCACCGTTGAGCGGTACGGCAAGATTGACATCCTGTTCGCCAACGCAGGTGGCGCGAGTAACCACGCGCCGATCGTCGATCTCACCGACGAAGCTATGCAGGACAGTCTCGAGTGGAATTTTTGGCACACGTTCTGGACGATGCGGGCCTCGCTCAAGTACATGATCCCCCAGGGCAGCGGCCGTATCATCGCCATGTCATCGGTGGAGGGCAAGGTCGGCAAGCCAGCGATCTCGATCTACGTGGCAGCCAAGCACGCCATTAACGGTCTGGTGAAGTCGTGCGCCCAGGAGGTCGGCTCGCTCGGCATTACCGTCAACGCGGTGTGTCCGGGCGCCATCGAGACGGACATCATGATGGCCGAAGGTCCGCTGGCGGCCGAGGCGATGGGCATCACCTACGAGCAACTGCTCGAGCAGTTCGCCTCCGAGTCCGCAATAAAACGCCTCAACGCGGTGGAGGACGTAGCTGAAGTCTGCGTGCTGCTCGCATCCGAAGCAGGCGGAGGGATCAGCGGGTCGCTGATCTCCATCGACGGCGGCACAGCGCCGTACTAAGGGAGACACCGATGGGAAAGCTCGACGGGCGGGTCGCCTGCATCACCGGCGGCACGCGCAGCATCGGCCGCGGGATGGCCGAGGCATTCCTCGCTGAGGGCGCCAGGGTAGTGGTCAACGGCCGGGACGAGGAGAAGGGCCAGCGAGCCCTCAACGAGATGGGCGCTGGCGAAGACGCAGCGTTCTTCGCCGGCGATGCGTCCTCACAGGACACCGTTGAGGGGCTGGTCGACTTTGCGATCGAACACTTCGGTCAACTCGATATCTGCTGTCTTAACAGCGGTGGCGTGCAGATGACGGCTCCGGTGTTCCAGATGAGTGACGAAGAATGGGCGCTCGAGATCGACTGGAATCTGAACCACGTGTTCTGGGGGATGAGGCGTGCGCTCCAACACATGGTGCCGCGTGAAACCGGCCGCATCCTGGTCACCTCGTCGGTGGAGGGCAAACTCGGCAAGCCCGGAATCCCGGGCTATGCGGCCACCAAGCATGCGGTGAATGGCCTGGTCAAGGCGGCGGCGCACGAGGTTGGAACCCTCGGCATAACCGTGAACTCGATCCTCCCCGGTCTGATCGAGACCGACATCGTGCGCGCCACGGGACCTGATTCGGCGGTCGCCATGGGCCTTGATAACTACGACGCGTTGCTGGACGTCTTTGCCCAAGAGGCCGCTATCAAGCGGCTCAACACCGTGGAGGAGGTCGCAGCGGTGGCCGTGCACCTAGCTTCCGATGCAGCGCGCAACATGACCGGCTGCATGTTCCCCGTCGACGGCGGGACAATGCCCTACTGACATCACGGAGACGCATATGGCCACCGACGTGAAGCGCTCGTTCTGCCGGATCTGCCACGCGGCGTGCCCGGTCGATGTTGAGATCACCAATGGCCGAGCCACGAAGGTGAGCGGTGTCGACGAAGACCCGATCTTCAACGGGTACACGTGCGTCAAGGGCCGTCAGCTACCGGACCAGATCCACGATCCCGGTCGGCTGAGGAATGCTCTGCGTCGCACGGCGGGCGGCACGTTTGAACCCGTGGCGAGCTCGGAAGCGCTGGATGAGGTCGGCGCGAAACTCCGGACGATCCTCGACAAGCACGGCCCCCGCTCCATCGCCAGTTACACGGGAACTGGCGGCTACCAGAATGCGCCGTCCCACCCGGTAGCGATGGCTTTCCACAAGGCGATCGGGTCGATCAGTTACTACACCTCGGTCACAATCGATCAGCCGATGAAGGCCACCGCCAACATGCGGATGGGCATGTGGGAAGCGGGCCCAAGCAACTTCAGCGACGCCGACGTGCTGCTTGCCATCGGCTACAACCCGATGGTGTCGAGCTTCGCTCCGTTCGGCGGGCTCCAGGGCACCGACCCCTTTGTCACGCTTCGCAAATGCAAGGCCGCCGGATTGAAGCTGATCGTGATCGATCCCCGCCGAACTGAACTGGCCACTCAGGCCGACATCTTCCTTCAGATTAGGCCCGGGGAGGACCCTGCGCTGCTCGCCGGCCTACTGCGGGTGATCCTCTCCGAGGAGTTGCACGACGCCGAGTTCTGCGAGGCCTGGGTCGAACCCGAGCACCTCAAGACACTCTGGGAAGCCGTGGAGCCGTTCACGCCGGATCGGGTTGCCGAGCGATGCGGCGTCGACGCGCTTGATTTGGTCGCAGCAGCCCGGCTGTTCTCCGCCGGGCCGACGGGCATCTCTGGGTCCGGAACCGGTCCATCAATGTCGCCACACCCCTCGTTGATGGAGCACCTCTCGTTGTGCCTCAACATCGTGTGCGGCCGGTACCTCCGGGAGGGCCAGCGGATCGAGGCGGGAGGCTTCCTCCAACCCGAGGTGCCCAAGCGGGCGCAGGTCATCGGACCGTTCGGCGACCCGAGCGGGCCCGAGAGCCGGTTCCGTGGCTTGCGTGGCTATAACGGTGAGATGCCGTGCACGACCCTGGCCCAAGAGATCTGCGAGCCCGGACCCGAGCAGGTGCGGGCCCTCATCGTCAACGGAGGCAACCCGGTGGCGGCTTGGCCCGATCAGATGAAGACCCTCGATGCCATGCAGGCTATTGAGCTGCTAGTGGTGATCGACCATCGAATGAGCCAGACGGCCGAGTTCGCCGACTACGTGTTCGCCCCCCGTCTGTCACTTGAGCGGGCTGACGTGCCACCATTCATGGATCGCTGGTTTCGCGAGCCCTACGCCTGCTACACGCCAGCCGTGATCGAGCCCGAGGGCGATCTCCTCAACGACTGGGAGGTCTACTGGGAGCTGGCAGAACGGTTAGGCGTCTGCATCGAACTGCCGGGTGGTTCGATTCCCGGTGGCGATCGGCCGACCGATGACGACGTGCTTGACCTCGTGTACGCGAGGTCACGCGTCCCGATGGACGTGATTCGGGCCAACGCCGGCCAGGTGTTGCCGGAGTACGCGATCACCGTGCAGCCCGCCGATCCGGCTCCATCGGGGCGATTCCAGGTCGCGCTCGCCGATCACATGGATGAGCTCGCCCGGGTGGCCCAGGAGACCACCAGCGCCGAGATCATGCGGGGCTTCGACCCTGAGGTGCACCGGTACCGCCTCATTAGCCGCCGGCTCAAGACTCATCTCAATTCGCTCGGCGGTGAGCTGCCTGAGCTGCGCCGCCGCACCCCGACCAACTTCGCGTACATGCATCCCGACGACATGGCACACCTCGACGTCGCCGACGAAGGGCTGGTACGGATCGCCTCGCCTCACGCCGAGCTGATAGGCGTGGCCAAGGCCGCTCCCGACGTCCGTCAGGGCGTGGTGTCGATGGCCCACAGTTGGGGTAGTTCGACGGGTACTGATGAGAAGGTCCGCGACATCGGCGCACCGACTAATCGGCTCATCGACGTCGAGAATGGCTACTGTCCGATCACGGGCCAGGCGGTCCAGAGCGCGATCCCCGTGTCGGTGGAGGCCATCACTGAAGATGCGCTGGTCGCCAGGTGACGCTCGCCAGTTTGGCCGGCGGGCCGGTGCAGCTCGCCTATGGCGTCGATGACGTGCGTTCGGCCACGATCGAATGGGTCGGCCGTGGTGCAGGCCCGTTCTTCGTGCGTGACCACATAGAGGTGGGCGACGTGAAAGTGGATGGCGCTCCGGGGAGCTTCGATCATTCATCGGCCTACGGACAGTGGGGGGCGCTAATGGTCGAGCTCGTGGTGGTTCACGATCCACCGCATTTGGCCCGCCGTGGTCTGCATCACCAGGCGTTCTTCGTTGATTCGTTCGCCAAGGCTTCTGGAGAGCTGGTCGACATGGGCTGGCGGTGCGCCATGGCTGCGACGGCGGGGTCGACCCGCTTCGCCTTTCACGACGCTACGGCCGATCTCGGCCACTTCGTGGAGATTTACGAGGATAGCGATCCGTTGCGTGGTTTCTACGAGATGGTGCGGGAGGCGGCCCATGATTGGGACGGCCGCGAGCCGGTGCGCCTGCTCGGCTGACGAACCGGTCCGTGATCGGTTGGTGCGCGAAACGCCCGAGCGTCAAAGCACGTCACCCGCGTTGATGTCGACGCTGTGGTTCAGGGTGCGTGGAACCGTGGAAAACTTGTGGTGGATGCTCACTTCCACAGCGGTGACAGGTGAATCGAGCAGTTTGGCACCCCCAACGGGATTCGAACCCGTGCTGCCGGCGTGAAAGGCCAGTGTCCTAGGCCGCTAGACGATGGGGGCTCTAGAAGGCCCAGACTAGGCCTCTGAGGTAGAGAAACCACCGATCAGATGAACGGGTTCTGCTAGTCCCCACCGGCCTCGACGAACTCACCGAGAAGATGACTGAGATAGTGGTAGATCGCTCGGTGCTGTTCCTGGGGATCCTCAGGATCGAGAATTCTTGGTTCGTCGTCTTCGCTTACATCTAATTGAGTGCCAAGTACAAGCCTCAAATCATTCACGGTTGTAATCCAAGCAGTTACGGAATCGGGACTTAGTTCCACATCGTTGATTGTCGCTTCTACGATGTCAAGGTGCGCTAGACGTCGTTCCAGCAGCTGGTCTCTTGTCGAGCGCTGGTACTCCTGTTCCTGGCGAACGTCGTCGACGTAGGCAGCGGGGTAGAGACGGCGAAGTGATGGGTCAAGTTGCCCTTCGGGAGAGGTAGACAAGAGCAACTCGCGTAGTTGATCTATGAGCTCACCGAGCAGTCGACGTTCGTCGTCGCTGATCTTTACTTCCATGAATCCGTCTCTACGCTGATGGAATCGGTATCTGAAGAACACGTCAGACGTCTTTCTGCATCGTCGCCCAGAGTCCGAATTCGTGGAGCTTGAAAACATCTAATTCGGCCTTTTCTCGGTTGCCATTCGACACGACGGCCCGGCCTTTGTGGTGAACGTCAAGCATCAACAGGGTTGCCTTGTCGGAGCTATATCCAAAGAGTTTTTGAAGAACGTGAACTACGTAGCTCATGAGGTTTATTGGGTCATTCCACACCAAGACAACCCAGGGGGTGTCTGCGTCGGTCATGGAACCAGGATTTTCTTCGTCGGCGATGACAGGCGAACTTTCGGTCTGGTTCACTGACCTATTTTGTGAAATGAAAGATGTGTGAGGCAAGTCAATTCACCTTTAGCTGAGGTGTGTATGCGGTCAGCGCCAGTCGAATAGCGGATATCCAAAGAATCGTTGCCCCCGCTATGTGAAACCCGACTAGCAAAACTGGGAGTTGTGTGAAGTACTGCGTGTAGCCAATCACCGCTTGAAGAACCATTACGAGGAGAACCACGTTAACTTGATGCTTCACCAGTGTGTTCTGCAAATGTTGGACGCGAAGGCGAAGCGTGACGGTCAGCATTAAAAGGACGACGACGGCTCCGCCATGAACTCTCGCTATCTCCGATAACGGCAACCCCAGTCTTTCTACGTTCTCATCGCCACCGTGGGGTCCGCTCCCCGTCACTAGCGTTCCCGTTACGACAACCAACGCGGTCGCTATAGCCACGACGCCGCTGTGTAGACGTAGAGATTGAGCGAGGTTCCGACAGCTGCCCGGACTGTTGTTTGGTCGAGCGAGGTTCTCAAGAACCACGGCATTCCAGATAAGGACCATCGACAATAAGAAATGTCCCATAACGACGGGAGGCGATAAATGAGTGGTGACGGTTATCGCGCCGAGCGCAATCTGCGTCGCGACTCCGACTACGAGTCCCAAAGACCATCTCGTTAGTTGCTTGACGACTGGTTTGCGCAGTGCGGCGCCTGAAACCGCCAGAACCACGGCGATAGATACGAGACCAGTAACGAGCCGGTTTGTGAACTCCACCCAGGCGTGAAAGTCGGCTTCGGGAACAAGCTGACCGGGCTCGCAATTAGGCCAATCGCTGCACCCGAGTCCGCTACCAGTGAGACGCACCGCCGCCCCCGAAACGACTATGACAGCGAGTGACCACAAAGCCAATCGCGTCACCAAGTAGTACTGCTGAGGAGTCAGCCGAAGAATTGCCACGTTCTTGAAGTTAGAGGTCTAACAACATTCTGAGCGAATCAACAGCCTGTGGTTGGGTAACGGGGCGCTTGGGGCCGTATCGTGGCGCTCGATGCGGCACAGCGCGACAACCATCGAAAAGACCGAAAGAGGTCTAGCCGCAACAGCGGCTGCTTTTGTGATGCTCACGAAGCCCAGGATTATCGAACTCTTGTTGATCACCACTGTTCCCTCGATGATCCTGGCAAAAGGTGGAATGCCCAATGTGTGGCTTGTTCTGGTGACAGTGGCAGCTGGGACGCTTGCTGCGGGTGGCGCGAATACCTTCAACATGTACATCGACCGTGACATCGACCGGCTGATGCAACGAACCCAAGGCCGCCCCTTAGTTACCGGTGCAGTCTCCCCTCGAGCGGCCCTCCTATTCGGGTTTGTTCTCGAAATAGCGGCGTTCGCTTTGTTTGTGACTTGTGTGAATTTGATATCGGCGCTTTTAGCGGTTGGGGCCTGCCTTTTTTACGTCTTCGTGTACTCGCTCTGGCTCAAACGAACTTCAAAGCAAAATATCGTTATCGGTGGAGCAGCTGGTGCAGCGCCAGCGCTCATTGGTTGGGCAGCTGTGACTGGATCGCTTGCATTAAGCCCAGTTCTGTTGTTCGCGATCATATTTTTCTGGACGCCACCACATTTCTGGGCACTCGCTATCAAATACGCGGATGAATACGAAGCGGCGTCGGTACCTATGTTGCCGGTGGTTGTCAGCACCCGCAGCACAGCGATCCAGATGTTTGCCTACTCGGTCGTCGTGATCGTGCTTTCGTTGTGGTTTCACATAGTGGCCGATACTAACTTTCTGTACTTAACAGTCGCGTTGGTCGGCGGTTTGTTGTTCTTGTGGCGTACGCTTGGGCTGCTCCGCCGCCCACACGCGGCGCAGGCGATGAAGGTATTTACCTTCTCAAATGTGTACCTGGGAGCGCTGTTCATTGCTATCGCTGTCGACGTGTTGGCCTTTGGGGTTGTTAGCTGATGTTGCCTGACTCAAAGTTGCGCCAAAAAGACCTACTTAGAACTCAGCTTTGGAGTTACGCGACTGGCAATCTGGTGAGTAAAGTGCCCTCTCAGCACCTGTGCGGGTTCCCCCGCGCTTTCGGGCACGGTCGATCTTTGGGTCGAACCGCCACCCCAGCCATTGAGGCATCAATCAGCAGGACAAGATGAGCGAAAACAGCACTGCAGCAACGTCTCTAGGGGTACCTGTCGAGGATCCGACGCCGTTTGGTTGGTTGACAACTACTGATCACAAACGAACTGGACGGTTGTTTATCGTCAGTTCCATCTTGTTTGGGGTTTTAGGGATTTTCCTCGACATGCTTGTCAGATTAAACCTGACATCAGCAACTGATTTCGTGGGTCTTGGGGGTGACAGTTTCGCCCAAGGCTTCACATTCTCTCGCGAAGCTCTAACGCTTCTATTCCTGATCCCGGCCTTTCTCGGTGTGGCTATTTACATGGTGCCTTTGCAGATTGGTGCCCCCAACCTGGCATTTCCCCGAGCCGCAACAGCCTCGTTCTGGGCGTGGAAAGTATCCGCCGTCGTTCTTATCGGCGCGTACCTCGGTAACGGTGGCCCTTATGGGGGCTGGGCCAACGGCGTCGATTTGCATTTGCTTGCGTTGAGCGGCCTTGTGGTATCCCTCTTACTTGGCTCTATCGCCGTGGCGACGACGGTGATGACTATGCGGTCCCCGGGGCTATACCTGGACACGACCCCACCCTTTGCCTGGTCGGCGTTGGTGTCAGCTTCAATGTTGGTTGTGAGCTTGCCAGTGCTCCTTGGCCAAATAGCGATTCTCTACATCGATCATCGGTACGGACGGGTTTTTCTAGCTGGCAATTATGGAATTTGGGAACGGATTGACTGGATTCACCGGACCCCCCAGTTGTTCATATACGTAGTTCCGGTACTAGGCATCGGAGCCGAGATCGTTCTCGCCACAGCCAAACGTCGCGTATTCGAACCTCTTGCTATGTACTTCACCCTTGGACTTGTTGGTCTCTTTGGGTTTGGCGCCTGGGCCAACTTCTCCGTTACAGGGGAGGGAGCCGACATCATCGATGGCTTTGAAGGCGTTGTGTTGGTTGCTCTCTACGGCGGCGCCCTCCTCGGCACAGCAGGCCTTCTCGGGCTCCTCGGGCTCGCGCTGGTTCAAAACCGCAAAATGCCTAAAGTTAGTACCTCGCTTTTGGCCGCTTTCGGGGCCGGGACACTTGTCCTATTCGGTGCCTTATACGGCCTAATCGGCGCAGCAACCGACTGGTTAGAAATTGCCGGGCGCGGAAACGACGGCAATGCCCAATTACGGATGACGACCTGGGTAACCGGACAACAATCCGTTCTGATATACGGAGCTGGGCTTCTTGGGCTGCTAGCCGCTGTTCATTGGTGGGCACCCAAGATCTGGGGCAGGCAGCTAAATGATCTATTGGGCATGCTCAACTTCCTGGTCATCGGTGGCGGAGCGCTACTTGCATTTCTCGGCCCAGCCTTATCGGGGCTCTTCACCGAACAACCTGACTTCGTGTATGGAGATCCCAACGCAACCTCAATTTATGCAGGTTGGGTAGACGACAGTGGCGCTGAAGGCTTCAGCGCGATTGGGGTCGCAGGCGTAGTGATTGTTCTGGCGGGCGCTGGTCTGCTTTTGCTTAATCTGATGATTTCAGTGGCCATGAAGAAAGGCATCGAAGCTGACGAAGACCCATGGTCCGCGCAGTCCCCCGAATGGATGCTCCCGTCACCTCCGCCAATTGGTGAACCAGATCAGTTGCCGATGCTTGTTTCCGGTACCCCATTACTTGATGCAGCAGAAGCTGAGGAGGTACCAGCCGGATGACTGACACCACCCCAACCTTGGTGTCGGGTGACCCGCAACGACCCCGGGCGCAACTCGTAGCAACAGGCTTTGCGTGCGCTGCATGTTCGATGATGATGGCAGGAGCATTAGGGCTGTACATGGCTCGACGACACGCCTCCGGACCACACCCTGGCCATGATTGGCTCGATGGATTATCGGTGCCGAACCCCCAGCTTGTTTACGCCTTACTTACCCTGGTCGCATCCATGGTGACGGCGCATTGGGCCCTATGGGCTAGCCGACGCAGAGACACCGCGCACGCCTGGACGGCCATCCTCACGACGATTGTGTTGGGTTTGGGTTTCATCAACATGGTGATGTACAGCCTCAACCGCATGGGGTTGGAAATCGGAATGGGCGAATACCAAAATCTGGCCTTCGCTACGACAGGGCTTGCCCTGACCATTGTGGTGATCGGACTCCTTTATCTGGGGCTAATGGGGCTGCGTGCCCTTGGGGGCAGCGTTGGACAGCAGGGGAGTACGGCTTTTGGAGCCGCGGTCTTCTTTTGGGATTTCGCAGCGCTGGCATGGGCTGTGACTTGGTACACCGTGTACGTGGTGAAGTAGGAGAAACATGCTCGGCATCGCAACCAGATATTTCGCCGGCCGTGTCGCCTTGGCCACCGCAGCAGCGGTGGTCCTCGGCCTAGTCACAGGCATGGATAACGACGGACATATCGTCATGTTCGGCACGATCGTTTTGGGGACCGCCGCTGTGGCGTTCGCTCTTCTGGCGGGCCTTGCCGTATCGGTGGGGGACGGCGATTCGATAGATCGGGATCGGTCCCACAACCATCCGGCCACCCCAGCGTGGTGGCCGCTCATGGGCTCCTTGGGGTTAGGCATATTGATGGTTGGGCTCGTCACCGACGGGTTCATCGCCATCGTGGGGATCTCTGCGATGCTCGTCTCTGCGGTTGAGTGGACCTTCAGTTCGTGGGCTGAGCACCTTTCGACAGACCAGCAAGCTAATTCGGTGGAACGTAACCGGCTCTTAGCGCCATTCGAGATTCCCCTCTATGGAGCACTCGCGATCGCTTTGCCCGTGGTACTCGTTTCACGAATCTTGCTGACATCGAGCAAGAACGGCGCAAGCCTTTTCGCCATCATTGCCGCAAGCCTCATCTTGGCTTTCGCTTTCCTTGTCTATGCAAAACCTGAGCTTCGCCGGTCAGTCGTCGCATCATTGCTAGTGGTCGGAGGGCTTGCCCTCATTATTGGTGGTATCGCTGCAACTGCACGCGGCGAAAGAGACTTCCATCACCCCGGAGGACAAGAAGATCACGGCGAGAAAAATCACGTTGAGTCCGACGACGCTCATAACTCGGCAGATGAGCACTCCGCCCCAGTTCTCGATGACCCGGTGGTGATCCGATGACCGCTGGCAATACAAAACCAACCCAGGAATCGACGAACTCAATGGCCACGCGCCGTCCCACTCTGCATCGAGCAGTTCGACTCAGCGGGCTGTTTGTCCTAATCACAGCGCTGACTTCATGCGCGACTGGACGAATCGACCCAACTGACCCCGTTGGCGACAACGCCAAACAAATCGATGGGATTATGCGCCTCTCCGGCTACATGGCTGTGGCGGTGGGAGTCTTCGTCGCCGTCGCGATAGTCGTGGTCATCATCAAGTTCCGGGAGCGACCCGACGACGACCCCAACGACCTTCCAAAGCAAATTCACGGCAACAAGAAAGCGGAACTCACCTGGACAATAATCCCCGTAATACTGCTGGTCTTTCTCACGGTCGTCACCATCCCCGCGGTGTTCGACCTCAGTGGGAAAGGCGATGGACGAACCATCAAAGTGGAAGGTCAGCAGTGGTGGTGGCAGTTCAGCTACGACGTCGACGAAGACGGCATCCCCGACATTGTGACCGCTAACGATCTCGTGATTCCGGTCGGTGAAGAAGTTAATCTTGAAATTCTTTCAAACGACGTCATTCACTCTTTTTGGATCCCGCAGTTAAACGGGAAAAAGGATGCGGTCCCAGGACGCGTCCACCATTGGCGGATTAGTTCCCCGGTGCCGGGGATCTTTTATGGTGAGTGCGTGGAGTTCTGCGGTCTCAGCCACGCCAACATGCAAATGCGAACCGTGGCTCTAGAACAAGATGATTACGATGCATGGGTTGAGGACCAAATGAAGGTCTCAAGTGTCCCGACCTCGGCGTCGGCAAAACGCGGCTACGACCTCTTTGGCCGTCACTGCGTCAGTTGCCACGTGGTTAATGGCGTATATGAATCTGCGGCGAATGGCAACGCGAACCTCACCTCCGGGTATGCGCCTAACCTGACACATCTAATGACCCGAACATCGTTTGCCGGCTCGGTATTTGAGCTATACAACGATGATGGCTCCCTCAACATTGCGGACTTGCGTGAATGGGTTCGAAATGCACCTGCTCAGAAGCCATCTCGCCCTGATAACCGTCAGGGCATGGTCTCATTTGCAGAAATTCTCAATGAGGCCGATCTTGATGACCTCGTTACCTATCTCACAACCCTCGGTGGCCACCCGCCACTGATGCCAAGTTGACCTGCCCGTAGCGGCTTTCAGGAGACCGAAACCCATGGCCATGACCGAGGAACGACCCGAAATCCTCGAACTTGAATCAGGCAAGACAACAGCCTCAACGGGCGCGTTCGCACGTCCAACCCACGCCAGTGGTTGGCGCTCATGGTTCTTTACCGTTGACCACAAAAAAATCGGAATCATGTATGGCACCGCCGCAATGTTCTGGTTCTTGTGGGGAGGTATCGAAGCCCTATTGATTAGGGCACAACTGTTTACGCCGAACGGCACTGTGCTCAGCGCGGACCGGTACAACCAGATCTTCACTATGCACGCCGTCACCATGGTCTTCTTGGTTGTTATGCCGCTGGCAGCAGCCTTTGCCAACTACATGGTGCCACTACAAATCGGAGCTCGAGACGTCGCGTTTCCCCGCCTGAATGCTCTGGGCCTCTGGCTTTTCATGTTCGGTGGGGTTTTCCTCAATCTCAGTTGGTTCTTAGGAGGCGGCCCAGACGGCGGTTGGTTCGCATACGCCCCTAACACCAGTGTCACCTTCAGCCCTGGTACGGGAATGGACTTTTACTCGCTCGGCTTGCAGGTAGTTGGTATCGCATCGCTCCTTGGTTCGATCAATCTCATTGTGACCATTGTCAACATGAGAGCGCCCGGGATGACCATGCTTCGAATGCCAGTCTTCACATGGATGATTCTGGTGGTCCAGTTTCTGTTGCTGCTGTCGCTGCCGGTGATCACCGTCGCTCTGGTGCTCCTCAGCTTTGACCGGACCTTCGACGCGAACTTCTTCAACGTTGCCATGGGCGCGGATCCGTTGCTTTGGCAGCATCTCTTTTGGATCTTCGGACACCCAGAGGTCTACATCCTTATCCTTCCGGCATTTGGCGTTGTCTCTGAGACATTGCCAGTGTTCTCTCGGAAGCCTCTTTTCGGCTACTCCGTAGTGGTGATATCGGGAATTGCAATTGGTTTCATGGGCTGGGGTGTCTGGGCCCACCACATGTTCACCTCCGGCCTCGGACCGGTTGGAGTGGCGGCTTTTTCCGCAACAACGATGTTCATTGCCGTGCCGACTGGTGTCAAAATCTTGAACTGGATTGCAACAATGTGGGGCGGCAACATCCGGTTCACGGTGCCGATGATGTTTTCCGTATCGCTTGTTTCAATGTTCACAATCGGCGGGTTGTCGGGCGTGATGCACGCGGTCGCCCCCGCCGACACTCAACAAACCGACACCTATTTCATTGTCGCCCACTTCCACTACGTGCTCTTTGGTGGTGCGATGATGGGTTTGTTCGCGGGAATGTATTACTGGTGGCCCAAGGCGTTTGGTTACAAACTCAACGACTTCCTCGGCAAATGGCACTTTTGGTTAGTGCTGGTCGGATTCAACATGACGTTCGGTCCGATGCACATCCTCGGGCTACAAGGCATGGCGCGCCGACATAGTCGCTATGGACCAGAAGACGGATTCGACTTCTGGAACGCTGTAGTCAGCATCGGCGCTTTCGTGATCTTGATTGCCATGATCGTCTTCGCCGTCAACATCGTTCGCACGTGGCTTGGTTATAAAGCGGGAACAATTCCACAAGAGCCAGCCGATCCCTGGGATGGGAGAACCCTCGAATGGGCAATACCTTCGCCCGCCCCTGAACACAACTTTGACTATGTTCCCGTCGTTACTGACGTAGATGATTTCTGGCACAAGAAATACCAGGCAGATGAGACTGGCAAGCTCCGCAAAGTCGCTAATGGGAACGACATTGCCCAAAAGGGAGATCAACACCCCCACTTACCGTCACCGTCGTATTGGCCCATAATCCTCGCCGCGGGGTTTCCACTGATTACACTCGGGTTGATTTACAACCTTTGGCTCTCGGGCATCGGGTTGTTGCTGATGCTCGGCTCTGTGTTCGGCTGGAGTCTGGAACCAGCTACCGACCCTGACGTCGGTCATGCGGGACACGGAGACGACCACAACTCGGACGACAACGATCCTAACGACGACTCTGGGATAGTCGAGGAGGCCCCCGTTGGCTGATATTGCCGAAGCGCAGACCTCAGAACTGGCGTATGGCCGAACTGATTGGGATGACCAACATCATCTTCCGACAAACACCGGACTGACCAACGAAAAAGTCACAATGTGGGCCTTCTTGGGTTCAGATTGCCTACTTTTCGGAGCCCTTATCTCGACTTATTTGCTGAGCCGGAATCGAGTCGGTCCCGCAACCAAAGGTCCGACAGCTGCAGATCTCTTTGACATCCCGTTTACCTCAGTAAGCTCGTTTGTTCTTTTGATGAGCTCGCTGACCATGGTGCTGGCAGTGGCCTCCATACAAAGAGCTGAGATAGAACAATGCAAGATGTGGTTACTAACCACTGCGGCGTTGGGTTCCATTTTCATAGCCGGCCAGGTCTACGAATTCACAGGCTTTTATCGAGAAGGCCTCGGTTACACGACCAACCTCTCCTCATCAGCGTTCTACACACTCACCGGCTTTCATGGCGTCCACGTGTCTCTGGGCATTGTCATGCTCGCGACGATGTGGGTGCTTGTCACGCGAGGACAGATAGGTGTCGAAAGCGCCGAAACTATTGAGATAATTGGCCTGTACTGGCACTTTGTTGACATCGTATGGATCGTCATCTTCGCTGTCGTCTATCTCATTCCCTAGGAGCATTGGTCATATGAACACCACCACCGTCTCCGAAGAAGAGGGACACCAACAACATCATGATCATGGGCTGAGTGACTTTGGCTACATCAAGGTCGCCGTCATTCTCGCCGTTCTCACGGCACTCGAAGTAGCGACCTACTTTTTCGATTTTGGAGTCGTGGAGACTCCATCGTTGCTAATACTTATGGTCGTTAAGTTTCAAATCGTTGTCTCCTACTTCATGCATTTGAAGTTCGATAGCAAGGTATTCAGCTACCTGTTCGTGACGGGGCTAGTACTCGCAATGCTCGTATTCGCTGCGATGGGGACCTCGATGGCGTTCTGGCAGAACCCCTCTGGATGTGACGCAAGCACGTTTTGTTGAGTGGTCCAACCGAACCTGGTAGATATCGAATTCATCTAATGCCGCGCGTCCGGTAGCTTCGTTCGTTGTG
>Ga0315334_10001007_pt1 | contig 17313 bp, 13 predicted proteins | sample M150034915metaG_FD_205555 | JGI IMG/M metagenome (GOLD analysis project Ga0315334, IMG submission 205555) | Ammonia-oxidizing marine archaeal communities from Monterey Bay, California, United States - M1 500m 34915 | ecosystem: Environmental > Aquatic > Marine > Intertidal zone | place: USA... | reverse complement strand
GTATCTGGGCACCCATACCTCTGTTCTATAGAACTACCATACAAGCCGGGGCAGCTATCTGGGTAGTCGCCAGTTTGGGAATCTCCAAATCCATCCATGTCATCATCTTCGTGTTGAGTCGGTTCAAGTGGCAACATGTCGCCGGCATCGGACCAGCCATCTCCATCTGTATCGAGGCAACCAAATCTATCCTCAGTAGAGGTTCCTGATATCTCAGGGCAGACATCGGCTTGGAATCCCATTTCGTAATCCCCGTATCCATCACTATCTGTGTCTAGGTGCTGTGTTTCGTCCATCAAAAATGCATCAGCACCTGCTGTAGTTGTCCAACTTGCATCTGGGTTGGACCAGCCATCTCCATCGGTATCTGGGCATCCTCTGCGGTCTTCAGTAGAGTTCCCCATACTTGTAAGACAGTCATCTCCTTCGAATCCATTTGGTTCATCGCCAAAGCCATCCTCGTCTATGTCTGACCACTGACTTATTTCTTCAGGAAATTCATCGACAGTATCTGCATAACCGTCACCATCAGTGTCTGGGCATCCAATTAGTCTGCCCGAATCACTTACACCATATTCGATTGGGCAATCATCATGTTTGTCAATGAAGCCATCGTTATCATCATCATCATCTTCGTCTCTGTCTTCACAACCATCCTGATCAGCATCGTTGGAAAGGATTGAATTGAAGGTTAGTGGGCTTTCTGGGCACAGATCTGTTCCTGCAGAGGAGAGTGTACAACCCCAAGACTCATCCCATCCTGAGTCACAGATATTGTCGCCATCATCGTCGAGGTCTTCGTCTATGTCTCTGCAACCATCGCCATCGTAATCATTGACCGCAGTAGAGGTCCAATCAAGTACACCTAATGCACAATTGTCTTCGATATCTATGACTCCGTCATTATCATCATCATAATCTTCAGATGCATCAGCACAGCCATCCATGTCATGGTCGGTGGAAATAGATGGAACCCAGTCCGTTTTTCCAGTGGCGCAGTCGTCCAAATCGTCTAGGATACCGTCGTTATCGTCATCTTCGTCACAGGCATCACCATTTGCATCACTGTCACGGTTAGCTTGATTGGAATTAGCGATTAAAGGGCAATTGTCATCTCCATCAACAACTCCATCACCATCTACGTCGGTATATGGGTCTATTCTGACTACCTCATCTTGGCCGTTGTCAACGTAGTAAAGGTGACCATTTGGACCAATTTCTAATCCCATGATAGAGGATGCGGAAGTTTGGATTGAATCAGCTTCAACCCCGCCCTTTCCGTTCGTGTTCAAATCGTACGCTATAATGCGTCCATTACCATTGAGGGAAACGAATAATTGGTCACCTTCTAGAGCGATTCCAGATGGATTGTTAAGCCCGGAGGCGAGAACTCCCCATTCAATTCCAGTAATTCTAGAATACTCCTCGAGTGGTTCCATTCTGGTAGAGGTGTCACTCATGATGTTCTGTGTGTTATATGTTGAGTCATCAGTATTTACCCATAGGACACGGTCCGAGCCAGGGTCTGAAATGTAAAGAATACCAGAATCTTTGTCGAGAATCATGTGCCCAGGAGTGCCATATGAATGTGTTAACTGGATGTCTGAATAGCGGCGAACGATGCCATCCGAATGGTCATCTTGACCAGTGTCGTGGTCGATTTGGAAGTCATAGTACACCAATTCACCATGGTAACCATCGTTGTACCAATATGCATTGTCAGAGTCATGGGCAATTCCCACACCGTAAGGTGATTCATGGTTCATATCGATATGGCTGCCAAGGAGGCCGTTGCCGTTGTTCTGATTCTCTACTGCAAAATGACTCAAGGAAGATGGCCAGAGTGTTGGCCCCATGAAATTATTTGGAGAGCCTTGTCCACAATAGGTGTTGGCTGATTCTTGGGCTGAACCCCATTGCCAATCAAATTCTGGATGATATGACCCAAATGCAATTGCACTTACTTCTTCGAGAAAGTGGTTTCGGTTCGAATCTTGACGGTTCTGAGAGATTTGATTTTCCAAGCCCGTGTTTTGGACAATGGTTATACTGTCAGTGGCCCGATTTGCAATCCATAGTTCGTTTGCTCTACCTGGGTGGAATTCAAGATCTCGCGGGTCGGAGAGGGAATCAGAAGAGTCGGCGATAACTACCTCGTCGAACCCAATACCAAACTGCGAGACTACTGAACTGTCTCCGTTTCCTACTGCATGGGATGGTAAATAGAAAAGGAGGACGATTAGAAGAATGAGACTAACCCGTCTATTGGCCATGAATAGGGCGAGGTGTGCTCGGCTTTGATACCTTGCCAAAAATCATCTTAATTGCTCAAATTTCCAAAAAGGACAGAACTCGAAAAATTACTCTGGTTTCCGTGCTTTGAAGCGACTGGACATACCTGGGAATAATAGTCTTGCTTTGACATCACTGTAGCCTACTTCGCGCATCATTTCCTTGTAGTAGGAGTGTGTACCATAATGGGTATAGGTTCTAGCAAGCCACTTCCACGGATGGTTAGGATTTTTAGTTACAATTCTAGCAACCAATTGGACGAATGTCCCCATGTAAATTCTGCCAAACAATCCGTGTAGCCAATTCGCCTTACCGGCATCGCAAATAACCAGCATGCCACCGGGCTTCAGCACCCTGAAAATTTCAGATAAGCCTTGCTTTTTATCTTTGAAATCCCTGAACGAGAACAAGCAAAACACTCGGTCGAAGGTGTTGTCGGGAAGAGGGATATCTTCAGCGACAGCCTCTACATATTCGGCAGGGCTTTCACCATTTTTGCTACGAGTTTCATCGACCCGCTTACGGCAAACATTCAGCATCGCAGCGCTTGGGTCTAGGCAGGTCAAATCCATCCCTTCAAGCCCTACGGCGAATGAACCAGGGCCACACCCAACCTCGAGAACTTTCATGCCTTTCTGGGCATGATTGCGGACATGTTTACGCATGCCTTTGTCGAAACCGAGAGTCATAATACGATTTACACGATCGTATACAGGAATGGTAGCTTCCAACTGCCGTTCCAATTCAGTCCATGCATCTTCATCGATTCCAGATGCATCAAAACCTCCGGTTCTGGAGCGGTCCGACATGGTTGTTCGGCACGCCTTTCAGATTTGACTATTTGGGGAGTTTTCCAATTGATTCGAAGCCAGAGTGTCAGGAAGTTGAACCACGAGGGTTATGAACCCGTTATTGGTCGGGCGGGCTACAAGGGTGGTAACTATGGGTATGGCAAATGTACTTGACAGCATCAAAGATGCAGAAGAGTCTGCAGATGCGAAAATCGCTAATTCGAAGGTAAATGCTGCAAAAGTTCTCGCAGATGCTCGCAAAGAGGCCTCAGATATGATTCAAAATGCTCAAGATGGAGCCGTCACCTCTACCGTGAAAACGCTTGATTCAGCACGTAACAAGGCTGGGAAAGAAGCGGATGGGGTTCAGGCTGAGGGAACTAAGATAGTTGAAGGCATACAGTCTTCAGCTGGCAAGCAACGTACAGCCGCAGTTCAACTAGTAATCGATTCTCTAATGTCCAACTGAGGTGTGACTGATGTTTAGCACCGTTGAGATGTCCCGCCTCACAATGGCGGGTTCGCGTACTGACCTCGACGAGGTTCTACGTTTGTGTGCGGATATTGGCAATGTTCACATTACTCCTTATTCAGGGGACGCAGAAGGCATCACTGTAGGCACTCCGCACCCGGATGCTGACGATATTTCCTCTCTTCTAGCAAAAGTCCGCTCTGCAAACTCAGTACTGAAGTGTGCAAATAAGGAAGGGCCCTTGTCAGTAAAAATCGTCAAACAAGCAATCTCTGGTAAATTCCCCGAAAAAATCGATGCAATATCTGAAACCATTGTAAAGAAGAGTGATGCTACTGCTGAGATTACCCGTTTGGAAGAAAGAGCGTCTATTCTAGAGATTATAGCACCACTAGATATCCCATTGGAATTAATGACAGAAATCTCTTCGGTCGATGTCTATATTGGTGAGACGACCAAGGCTAGCAAAGCAAACCAGGTATTTGGCGAATTAAGAAGCCGAATCGAGATGCATATTGTTGGTAATGTTATTGCTGTGGCGTGCCAAGGCAAAGAAGCGGCAGAGGTTCAGATGGCTATGGGTGAATTAGGCGTTAAGCCTATTCAAATCCCTAGCGGGAAAGGAAAACCTTCTGAATTGCTCGCACAAGCAATGGCTAATATTTCAAAATCACAAAAAATAGTTTCAAATTGCGATTCAAAAATGGAGAGTTGGGTGCAAAATAACGGTAGAAAATCACTTGCAGTTCAGGAACATCTAGAAAGAGAGAGTGAAATCCTAACCGGGCACATATTTTGTGCAACCAGTGCACACGCATACGCACTTGAAGCATGGGTACCTACTAGTTCCTCTGATGAGGTTCGTTCAATTTTGTCCAAGGCATCATCACACCTTTCTATTACAGAATTTGTAGAAGACCACCATCACGATGGTGATCATCACCAAGAATACCCTCCTGTGGAATATGACACTCTCAAATCAACACGCCATGCGTCTTTGTTAACCAACTTAGTAGGTCGCCCGAAATACGGAACAATAGACCCTACTACAATGATGGCATACACTTTCCCGCTATTTTATGGACTAATTCTTGGCGATATGGGGTATGGATTAATTCTAATGTTTATCGCAATGGCCCTAAATAGTAACTTTGGCCATAATCCCTCTGGGGCATTTGCATCTCGTATAATGATGAATATGGGAATTGCAACATTCATCTTTGGATTCATCACCGCTGAAGCATTTGGCTTCATTATCGACGGTTCTGAACACTATTTTGATTGGGCTCCACTGACCCACTTGTATCATAATCTCCACGAGTCAATACATCTACCTCACTTCTTTTCTCACACCCTTCATCTGAGTGACACCCATTTGCCGTTCCATCGTGTAGGTGTTGGAATGATGGACTATGTACTGCTCTCAATCTATCTCGGAGCAACTCATATCGTCGTGGGTTTCGTAATTGGATTCATCAATGTATTCAGGGCGCATGGCCCAGTTGCTGCATTCTTCGAGAAAGGCTCTTGGTTATTCATCATCATCGGTGGATTCGGTCATATTTTCCGCTTCATTACAATGCAAGACTCAGTTGGAAATGAGTATGAATTGTTCTCATTAACAGGTTGGTCGTTATCTGTCTTATTCGGACTAGGTTGTTTGATTATCGGCTTAGCGATATTTGAGAAATTCGGCTGGGTTGGAGGATTTATTATGGGCCCAATCGAGTTATTCGGCCTACTAGCAAACACACTGTCTTACTTGCGTATTATGGCAGTAGGTGTTGCAGGAGTTAAGATTGCAGAATTAGGCAATGACATGGGCTTCTTCAATATGGTAGCGGCATTCAATGATGGCAATTATCTAGTTCTGATCGCTTGTTTTATTCTTTGGATTGCAGTACAAGTATTCGCTTTACTATTAGGCATCCTTTCCCCTTCCATACATGCTGTCCGTCTACATTTCGTAGAATGGATGAGCAAGTTTCACGACGGCTCTGGACAGGAGTTTACACCACTAGGTGGCCGTTCTCTACATGTAGAGGGTCACTGATATCATGGTCCCAATATAAAATGGACAATTTGGAGGAATTAAAATGAAAAAAATATTTGGAAGAACGAGCCTACGTGTTCTTATCGTACTTATGGGTATGATAATAATCGCACAGGGAGTAGCAGCTGTAGACGGGGATGACAACGAATTTACTGAAGCATACGGAAAGAACATCGGAGCAGGTATTGCTCTAGGTCTAGCTGCTGTTGGCGCTGGTATTTCACAAGGTGGAATCGGTAGTGCTGCAGTTGGTATGCTAGCAGAAGATGAAAGTAAGTTTGGTGTTGCATTGATTTTCACTGCTTTACCCGAGTCTCTTGTTATCCTGGGCATGATGCCCCTGTTCTTACTTTGAGAATTATTTCAAAGGACTTGTTCCTTTGAGATACAGGAGATGAAGATATGACATTGGAAAAACTAGCCACAGATATTCAGGCCTCTGCCGATTCAGAGGCAAATGAATTGATTAAGGCCGCTAATAAAGAAGCGAAAGCCATTCTTTCTGAAGCAAAAGCCCGTGCAGATTTGATTACGAATGATGCCTCGGCTAAGGCGGTGAAGGAAGCAGACCAAATCGCTCGTGAAATGGTTGCATCTGCCCGCCAAGCAAATCAGAAAGAAATCCTTGTTGCCCGACGTATTGAGCTCGATGCTACTCTAGCAAGCGCTCGTTCGTTGTTAGGTGATGCAAGCCTAGCTGGTCGTGCAAGTCTGCTCAAATACTTAGTTAAGCAGGCTGGCGAAATCAGTCAGGGAAAGATGGTTTTACGCCCAACTGCCATCGACCGTTCCGCACTCGAGGATGCCGCTAAGGGATTCTCGATTGGTAACGAAGTAGAAGGTTTAGGCGGTTTTGTGCTTGAAGCTGAAGATGGACTGCTTTCTTTTGACTTGCGTTTTGATACATTATTAGAAAATGCATGGACTGATCAAAGATCTGCTGTTAACCAAACCCTATTCGGATAAACAATATACGGAGTCGAATTTTATGCCAATCCTTGGAAATAATACCGCTTACGTGGCTGCACGTGCTAAGGCTCGCAAAGCGAATCTGATGGACCGTACACGTTTACGTCAGATTATCCAACAGTCCCCTGACCAAATGACCGTCGCAGTGGCGGACAGTGGTTACAGGACTGAGATTGACCTATACGCTGGCCACTTTACCGGCGGGGATTTGGTAGAGGCCGCACTTACGCACAATTTACAAGCAGAGTTGACCAACATTTTGGGACTCTGCAACGGCAAGGTTCGTGATCTTGTTGGGATTTACGCCGGACGTTTCCGGTACCACAATGCGAAGGTTGTTCTTCGTGCTGTTGTAAACGAAGTTGATGTCAAGAAGGTCGCTCACTCAATCCTACCAGAGGAAAGTGAGGTCAATACACCATGGTTGCTAATTATCGAAGAATCAAAAACTCTTCGTGAAGCAGTTAAGCAAATGCGCAGACTTCCATTCGGAAAGGATTTACTCGCTATTGGCGAGGATGAAGGATTACAAGCATACGAAGACGCTCTTGACCGCCATTACTTCAAGCACTCGATGAGTATGCTTCAAGGCGGTGCGACAGATGTACGTATTTTGCGTAATCATTTGGCTGGTGAAATCGATCACCGTAATATTATCAATATACTCGAAGGACACGCTTTCGGCTTGTCCAATGAAGAAATTACACAGGCACTCATTCCTGGTGGCCGCCTAATAAAAGAGAGAAGTTTCACTCAAGTTGCTAACAGCAGAGATGGCCTTCTCGATATACTACGTCAGTCGAATAACTTCGACTTCGATGGATTCCAAGCAACAATCTCTACTTCTGACGAAGAGAGAACACTGGACCCCACCATCACCTGGTTACGCAATCGAGAGATTGTACAGATGAAGCGCATGAGTTACCTTTGTCCAATTTCAGCTCTTCCAGTAATACACTATGTGTCGGTGAAGGTTCAGGAAATTGAAGATCTACGCCTCATAGTCCGTGGCCGCATGGCAGGACTACCAACTGAGGTTTTGGAGGCACACGTACTCTGAGGTGAAATGAATGGAAATAATAGTAGTGGGCAGCCCCGAATTTACACTCGGTTTCCAGTTAGCTGGAATTAGTACTCTATACAACCCTGAAGGAGAGGAGGAGACCTCCAAAGTCTTCAGGGATTTACTCACAACAAAGGGTGTGGGAATCGTGGTGGTCGACTCCGCGGTTCTGTCCGCCCTGCCTGAACGTCTCCGTGATAGACTGTCAGAAAGTATTACTCCAACCGTTCTGGGAATCGGAACTGAGGAGGATACGACCCTTCGCGATACAATTCGCAAGGCAATAGGAGTCGACTTGTGGAAATGATTTCCAAAAAACAATGGAGGAATAATATATGAAGAATGAAGGATTGATTTACCGTATTTCAGGGCCAGTGGTTACCGCCATTGACATGAAAGCGGCAATGTACGATGTTGTCCGTGTTGGAACGGAAGGCCTAATGGGAGAAGTTATTGAATTACACGGCGATAAGGCTGTTATTCAGGTGTACGAGGATACATCTGGAATACGCCCTGGTGAGATCGTAGTGAACACAGGAGAGACTCTTTCAGTTTCTCTTGGACCCGGTTTGCTAACTCAAATCTATGATGGAATTCAAAGACCTCTTCCAACTCTTGAAAAAGAAATGGGTGTTTTCCTAACCCGTGGTGTAGATGCTGATGCATTTGACCTAGAGAAGGTTTGGACCTTTGAACCACAAGTCTCCGTTGGAGACTCTGTTGTTGGAGGACAAGTTGTTGGGCACGTCCAAGAAACCGATACAATCGTTCACAAAATTATGGTCGTTCCTGGAAAGGACGGTATAATCAAGTCGATTGAATCTGGAGAGTTCAATGTCACACAAACCATCTGTACCTTCGAAGATGGAAGTGAAATGCAGATGATGCAAAAATGGCCAGTTCGAACTCCACGTCCTTACCAACAAAAATACCCACCAGTAATTCCTCTTGTAACTGGAATGCGTATTCTTGATTTCCTTTTCCCATTGGCAAAAGGTGGTGCAGCGGGTATTCCAGGTCCATTCGGATCCGGAAAGACAGTTACACAACAATCTCTAGCAAAGTATTCTGACGCACAACTCGTTGTATACATCGGTTGTGGAGAGCGTGGAAATGAGATGACTGAAGTATTGGATGAGTTCCCTCATCTAATCGATCCAAACACAGGAAAACCATTGATGGAAAGAACAGTAATGATCGCAAACACCTCGAATATGCCTGTAGCTGCACGTGAAGCATCTGTGTACACAGGAATTACAATCGCCGAGTACTACCGTGACATGGGTTACGATGTTGCTCTGATGGCAGATTCTACCTCTCGTTGGGCTGAAGCAATGCGTGAGATTTCCTCTCGTCTTGAAGAAATGCCTGGTGAAGAAGGATATCCTGCTTACCTATCAACTCGTATTGCTGAGTTCTATGAACGTGCTGGCCGTGTTGAGACCTTGAATGGAGAAGACGGTTCAATTACTGTTATTGGTGCTGTTTCACCACCTGGTGGAGATATTTCAGAGCCTGTATCACAAGGTACACTTCGTATTGTAAAGGTATTCTGGGGTCTGGATGCTGGGCTTGCTCGTCAACGCCACTTCCCAGCGATTAACTGGTTGAATTCATATTCACTGTACCCACAGAGTCTTGACCAATGGTTCAGAGACAATATTGCACAAGATTTCCCTGAAATCCGCATTGAACTATCTGGATTGTTACAAATTGAATCAGAGTTGCAAGAAATTGTACAACTTGTCGGTTCCGATGCACTTCCTGTTGACCAACAATTGACGCTTGAAGTCGCTCGTATGATACGTGAATATTTCCTACAACAAAATGGATTCCACGAAGTGGATGCATATTGTGACATCAACTTGCAATACAAGATGGCAAAAGCGATTCTAGCATTCCAAGAGTCTGCTAAGTCCGCAATGGCATCTGGAGCTCAACTAGGGGACGTAGTAAACGTCCCTTCACGTTCAGACCTAATGCGTGGCCGTTTGAACAAAGGATACATCGATACCATCGACGACATGGTAAAAACCATGCTCGATGAAATAGCCGCTACCATTGAGGAGAACTGAGGGGGACTAATCATGACTGGAAAAGAATATAGAACAATTACAGACGTCAAGGGACCTCTAGTTTTCTTGAATAAAACAGAGCCTGTTGCATTTGGTGAAATCGTATCATTACGATTATCCAATGGTACAATTAAGAACGGACAAGTACTTGATACATCAAATGATTTAGTTATCGTACAAGTGTTTGAAGGAACTGCAAAAATCGATAGAGAAGCAGGTGTAACCTTCATGGGAGATGTTTTCAAACTCCCAGTTTCAACTGATTTAATCGGCCGTATTCTTGACGGTGCAGGTCGTCCACGTGACGGCGGCCCTGAGATTGTAGCTGAAGAGACCGCTGACATTATTGGTGCAGCGATCAACCCGTACAGCCGCCGTAGCCCACACGATTTCATTCAAACTGGAATCTCCGCTATTGACTGTTGTACTTCTTTGGTTCGTGGACAAAAGTTGCCGATTTTCTCAGCATCAGGTCTACCACACAATGATATTGCATTGCAAATCGCACGTCAAGCAAAGTTAACCGCTTCAGACGAAGAATTCATTGTAGTATTCTGTGCTATGGGTATTACTGCTGAAGAATACAATTTCTTCCGTGCTGATTTAGAGAGAACCGGTGCGCTTGAAAGTGCGGTATTATTCGTTAACTTAGCGGATGACCCTGCAGTTGAGCGTATTATCACACCTCGTCTAGCATTAACTGCTGCAGAATATCTAGCATTCGAAAAGGATTACCACGTGCTGGTTATCTACACTGATATGACCAACTACTGTGATGCACTACGACAAATCGGTGCAGCACGTGAAGAAGTTCCAGGACGTCGTGGATATCCGGGTTACATGTACACTGACTTGGCAATGCTCTACGAGCGCGCTGGATTGGTTAAAGGAAAGAAGGGTTCAATCACCCAATTCCCAATTCTGACAATGCCAGGTGATGATATTACTCACCCTATTCCTGACCTTTCAGGATATATTACTGAAGGGCAGATTGTTATCTCTCGTGAATTACACCAAGCAGGTATCTATCCACCAATCAACGTTCTACCATCACTTTCCCGTCTAATGGGTTCGTGTATTGGAGAAAAGACCACTCGTGAAGACCACAAGTCGGTTTCTGACCAGATGTATGCAGCATATGCACAAGGCCGTGAACTACGTGGTCTAGTAGCAATTGTTGGTGAAGATGCACTTAATGAGCGTGATAAGCAACTTCTAGAATTCTCAGGTGTATTCGAAGATAAATTCCTTAGACAATCTCGTTATGAAGATCGTTCTATCGAAGAAACTCTTGATTTATGCTGGACTTTAATGGCAAGTATCGACACTAAATATCTTGTACGTCTAGACCAAAAATGGATTGATAAGTATCATCCAGACAACCAGAAGTGAGTTTGCATACTGGATAAAGGGAGTTGAAATTTATGGCACTTGACATAAAACCAACACGCAGTGAACTTATCAAACTCAAGGGACGCATTAAGCAAACAAAGAATGGTTACAAGCTTCTCAAAATGAAGCGTGACGGTCTCTTTCATGAATTCCGTAAGTTGTTATCTGAAATGATTGAGGCTAAGCGAGAACTTACCAAGACATATCGTCTAGCAAAGCAACGTATTGACTTAGCTAATGCGATTGAAGGTGGACTGAAGGTCCGCTCTGCAGCAATTGCTAACTCTGCATCACCAGAGGTTGAAGTCGAACGCCGAAATATTATGGGTGTTGTTGTTCCTGCGGTTTCAGGTACCAATTTGAAGCAGGCTTTCGGAGAGAGATCGATTGGTTTTACCGGGTCATCACCTTACATTGATGAAGCGGCTGATTCATTTGGGGATTTGATTGAGCGAATGGTAAAAGCGGCAGAGATGGAAGCAACTCTAAAGCGTCTACTTGCAGAGATTGAAGCGACTAAGAGGCGTGTTAATGCACTTGAGTTCAAGGTTATTCCTGAATTGGAAGAAGCACGTGTATTCATCCAACTTCGTCTTGAAGAGATGGAACGCGAAGAAACATTCCGTTTGAAGCGCTTCAAAAACAAGTGATTAAACCACCCGATTCATTCATTGAGGTCGGATGTGCCCCCAAGTTCATTGGGAGACTTGTTCTATGCCTGAAGATGAAGTAATTCCCGTTCACAAAGACTCATGGAGTCAACGTGAATTACTAAAGAGGATACTTTCTAGGTATTGTTTTGTCTTGGAAGACATTGGCGGTAGAACTCCTACGTATCTCGTTTCTGAGAAGGATGAAGAGGACTTTCATGAAACTCTTGAATCGATAAACGCTCATTTGCGACCGCTTGGTTACAGTGCACGCCTATATCCCGACGACCCTTGGATTCTACAATTGATTCCAGACCCTAAGTATCAATGGCCATCAACAAAATTTGTAATCGCCATGTGGGCTCTTTCTCTATTGACTACAGTGTATGCTGGAGAAAGATGGATGAGTTCAGGCAGGCCAGTAGGCGGTTGGTTCGTCGAAAACGCATCCTTAGATGCGCTTATTGGGTATACATTACCACTTTTCACAGTTTTAGTAATTGCATCATTTGTTCAAAAATGGGTTGCTTCAAAGAATGGTGTCAGATTACCTCACCTATTCCCCTTGCCAGGACCGGCAATGATTTGGTGGCCATTTGGAATCCTTGGTTTCGCATCACTGCCACGTAGTGATGCAAGATTATGGCCCGACCGTTCCTCATTAGGAAATTCAGCACTTTCAGTACCGTTGATTATGATTATTCTTGGAATGATCTTAGCTTTCCTTGGACTGAAATTGACTCCCGATATTGTTCCATTAACCGCTTCTCCGATGATTATCGATTTACCTTTACTGATAAATTTAATCGGTTTGAACATCGAAGGAGAAACAGCAATGCTCCTCAAAGGGTCATGGGCCCACCCCTTTACCATCGTGGGAATGACTTTGACATTTTTCGGATGGGTTGCACTTTTGCCGATACCTACGTTCCCTGGTGGAAGAATTCTAATTGCTAGAATGGGTATTCCTGAAGCGAGGTCAGGTTCGACTCAAGTCATGCTACTGTTGGTAGTTCTTCTATTCGCATTTATGTTTGGAGCATTTTCAGAATGGAGCATATGGGTTCCAGTTGTTGCATTATGTGCATCCTTATTGATTACTAAAGGTAGCGATCCGCGGCTACCTATCGTATTGGATGATTTCAAAGGATTACCTGAGATAGACCACAGACGGATTGGAATAATCCTATTCATGGCATTCATGTTTGCGTTACCGTCGCAAATTCCATTCTCAATGGATGATGATTGGGACCAAAGCATCTCTTGGAATATTGGTGAAAGCACGTTGGTTATTGAGGATGGTTGGTTCAATCAAACGATAACAGTAAGCAACCCCTCACTAATTGCACAGGCGTGGGATATCACCCTCTACGGAGATATTCTTGGGCAATATGAATTGAAAGATTACAACTGTGATTCAGAATTACAAGAATCCGACATTACTTGCGAGGGAATAATAAATCCTAGAGACCCGATAAAGTTGAAATTTAATTTTGAATGGAAAGAAGAATGGAATACTACGGGTGTTGAATTTAAATGGAGAATCGGTGATGAATTCATCCAGCATAAAGTCGTTCCAGATCAAAAGATTTACCCTGTAGGTTCTTGGCAATTCAATGGTGATATTGACGACCCCAAATCTTGTATCGGTTTACATGTTAAAGGCAAGTCGTCTTCAATCAATCTAATGCCAGTATCTCAGAATACTCATTGGGATGGAGTTGACGCAGCAGGTAATATTACAGTTAGCAAGGATACTTCTGAATTATGCTTAAATAGCCTTTCAGGCGATGATATGGGATGGCTAAATGGTCATCTTTTCCACCTGGATGAAACCCCTTACAAAGCCGGTTATGAGCGGGAAAATTTTGTTGCAATTCCTCAAGAAGGAATAGTACTGAATGACCAAGATTTGATGTTCAGCCAGTCGATATTGGCAGTAAATCATGAGGGTGATTGTTTGTCATTGGGCAATCCTTCACCAACTATTGCTTCTGATGAGGGCGTTAAGACTTGGAATATGTCAATCAAACCGATCGGTGTTAATCAATTTGTAGATTCAAATGATTCAATCAATTTCTTTGCAGCACCCGATTCACTCATTGCCGATTGCGATATATCTCATGCACCTTCACTCTACACAGTAGTTGAAGGACCTTCCCTAATCGTTGGACTAGAAGGTAACAGAACACAACATTGGCTCGGTCCAGTAGATGTAATTGACAATCAATTCACCATTGAAAACCCCACTTCAGACAATATTTCACTGAATATTGAATTTGATGGAAATGGTTTACAATGGAATATTTCTAATGACATCGTATTGGAATCTGGCACGACAACAACAGTTTCTGCAATCGAGCCAGAAACTGGAATTTCATTTGCATGGTTTGAATTAAATGACGGTGATGTGATACTTCACTTAGTTAATCATGAGGTTTGAGCATGAAGGTAGCAGTATTGGGTGCCGGTGCTATCGGTAGCCTAATCGCAGCAAAGTTAGTGGTTGCAGGCTATGATGTGCTGGTTCATGCCCGTGGTGAACACGGTGCTATGCTAGCAATTTCAGGATTACAGATTACTGGTAGTTGGGATGTCAAAATCGAATCTGATGATTGGATTGTAAGTCTCGAGGGGGCTGGTCTGCATCCATCCCTCGAAGGGTCATGTGATCAAGCCATTATCACGAGCAAGTCCAAAGATACTCTACATTTGGCAGAAGTTGCAACTTTCTTGACCAGTGGGCCCGTCCTTTCCCTTCAAAATGGTCTGGGAAATTTGGAGATACTAAAACAACATGTGTTTGAGAATGCCGCAGTGGGGGTTACTACCAATGCAGTAACAAGAGTTCAGCCAGGGCACATCGAATGGGTCGGCAAAGGTAACTTGGTGGTAGGCGGCCCTAAAGGCCGAGAATTCGAGAAAACCCTTGAGTGCTTAGATGCCACTTATGCTGACGATGTTTCCACAATATTATGGAATAAATTACTGCTAAATGTTGCAATTAATCCTTTGGCGGCGATTTGTGGAGTCAAGAATGGCGAATTACGTAGTGAACCCTTGCTTTCTCAAGCGGAGTCGACTATGATTGAAGCTGCTAATGTGGCTCGAATGTTAGGAGTGGCCATAGAGAATGATCATGAATTATTGGATAGTCTCCATTCAGTACTGGATTCCACGGCCGATAATATCTGTTCAATGTTGACCGATGTCAAAGCAGGACGTGAAACTGAGATTGATATGTTGTGTGGGCAAGTTGTTTCGAGAGGGGAATCAATCGGAATAGCCACCCCTCTAAATTCAATGCTATTATCTCAAATTAAATCCCTTAGATAAGGTCCTTATTCCAATGCAGCCCACGGTTTTCAGTTCGGGTAAGTGCATCTTCAGTAATATGTGTGGCAACTAGAACTAGGTTTCTTAATTCAACCAATTCTCTTGTCGGAATACTTCTTCTCCAAATTAGGTCAACTTCCTTTGAAAGCAGGGTAAGCATTCGCTTTGCTCTCTCGAGTCGAATAAATGTGCGAACAATGCCTACATCATCGGTCATTGTCTTCCTTAAAGTTTCAAGGTCTCTGATAAGTGGGGCATGCTCCTCGAGTTTTAGCATCCCCTCAGCCCTCCATTGTGGAACTTCTTCAAGATTGTTACTTGCTTGTGAAATAAAATGATCAGCCGCACGATTTGCAAAAACTACAGCCTCAAGCAAACTGTTCGAGGCTAACCGATTTGCACCATGCATACCCGTGCAAGCGACTTCGCCAATGCCATAGAGTCCGGGCATTGGAATTCCACTCTCCATCAATACTCTTCCATTGATGTCAACAGATAGCCCTCCTACCATGTAATGAGCAGCAGGGGCTACTGGCACTGGGTCTTTACCCAATGATAATCGATGCAGATTCAATTTTGATTCTATGTTAGGGAAATTGTCGAGTAGTTTCTGTCTGTTTAGATGGTCGGTCACTAACCACACGTTATCCGCTCCTGTGACTTTCATTCTTTGGTCACAAGTACGCGCTACAATGTCTCTTGTAGCAAGGCTTCCTAGTGGAGAAGAATCTAAGGTGAATGAATAATTTTCAGGTCCTGAATCGCCTGCTCTATATTTTTCTAAACCATCCTTGTCGAGTAGTACTCCTCCTTCCCCACGCAAAGCTTCAGTAATCAAAAATGGCTTATCATTGCCAGCCATTAACGCGGTTGGATGGAATTGGAAGAATGCCATATCTCGGCTCGATGCTCCAGCACGGACTGCCATCGCCAAGCCATCTCCTGTCGCTACAGATGGATTGGTAGTTCTTTCCCAAAGTTGGCCGCATCCACCGGTTGCAATCAGTACAGCATCTGCAGCAATGGCTTCCATATTTCCACTGTCAAGTCTTAGGCACCAAATGCCTTTGATTCCTTTTTCTGGTTGCCCATGTTCTCTTTGTATTAGATCAACGCCTAATGTGTGTGGGCGTACCGAAATGTTCTCACTCGCAGCAACTGCATCTGTAAGCGCTCTTTCGATTTCGGCTCCTGTGGCGTCCTTTGCATGCAAAATCCTCCTTGTGGAATGCCCGCCTTCTTTTACCAGATGGAAATTATCTCCCTCTTTTTCAAAATCTACACCAATAGAGAGGAGGTCTCTAATTCGGTCACCAGCATCTTCAACAACACACCTCACAATTTCTTGATTGCAAAGACCATCTCCACAGGCTATTGTATCCTTGATGTGTGCTTTCATCCCTTCTCCGTCAGTTTTGTCAAGAATCCCAGCAATTCCGCCCTGAGCCCAATTTGTTGAGGAATCCTTGGGCCTTTGTTTGGTGATAATAATCACTTCATGGCCGGCTTCATCGAGCCGCAATGATGCAAATAAGCCAGCAATTCCGCTGCCGATAATAATGACTCTCGACATGGTAGTCGGTTCAGCCGTGGAGTCTTCCCCATTCAAATGTGTTCCATGGATATTTGCGACATGAATAAGGAGTAAAACTCACACCGGGGAATATGGGCCTGCTAAAGAAGATGGCATCAATCTTCGGGATTGTTCTCATTGCGGTGTCCATTGCCAATGTGGAGTTTGGGGCTTTAATGAGCCTTGACCCGCCTCAGAAGTTGATTCTAGCACGCTTAGCAGACCCAGGGTGCAACTCCGATGAGATACAGAAGGATCTTGATTCAGGCGATATGAATGACTGCGCAACTTCTCCGGGAGTTTGGGATGCCCCTGATTTGTTATTATTGCTTGAGGGGTGCATCATGTTTTTGACCTCATTTATGCGATGGCCACGTAAAGGTCGCTGGGCTAAGAGAGTCAGGAGAGGGGCTATAGTTTCAGGATTGATTTTTTGTGGCGTGGCTTTGGGGGATAGTTTCGATGTACTCCCGGGTACATCGTCAGGAGACCTAGCCGAACTTCTTCCTTTCCCTGCTCCGGCTATTGCGGTTCAAATTGGTATTTTTGCAATTGGTATTTTCTTAATTAGAGGCCCTAAATACCGAGTGGATTATTCAACAAAAGCCCGTACTGATGAGCAGAAGAGAGACCGACAAATACAAGAT
>Ga0315334_10001004_pt1 | contig 17319 bp, 13 predicted proteins | sample M150034915metaG_FD_205555 | JGI IMG/M metagenome (GOLD analysis project Ga0315334, IMG submission 205555) | Ammonia-oxidizing marine archaeal communities from Monterey Bay, California, United States - M1 500m 34915 | ecosystem: Environmental > Aquatic > Marine > Intertidal zone | place: USA... | reverse complement strand
TACAGCATTAGGTGTTGGTAGACAGCGAAACGAGTGGGGAATTACAATAGAAGAAAAATTTAGGGCTGCTACACCAAACGATTTTTTTAAAGATTTAAAAGATTATATTATTAAATGTTATAAAAGTGCTGGAAAGCTTGGACAACTTGACCCAGTTACTGGTAAACCATTTGTAGATGTAGGAGATTTAGTACAATATCCAAATAAGAAAGTTGTTAATAATACCGAATTGGATGTAAAAAAACATGGAATTTATTATGAGGCAGAGAAAACACCAATTTTAATGGCCGGACAAAAATTTAATTATAATGATTTTAATAATGAAATAGGTCCGTATGTTACTTGGGGATGGTTTGAAGATAATATTTTAAATGTAGTTTATGGTAAAAATAAATCTACTTCTCATCCACTAAAATGGGAATCTGTTGATCAATCTGGTATACCACTTCCTCTAAATTCTCATAAATATTTATATACAACTACACCTAACAGATTAATTATTCCTGGCAGAATGCCAGAACTGTTAGAAAACGAGTCAGAATCTATACAAGCAGACTACTTCAAAAGCATATCAAGAGGTCATTTTGAAGAAACAATAGTTGAGGATACTGGTGGAAAAGGGATAGCTTCATCATATAAGGGTAAAGAGACCATTATAACGGAACTCGGTACTCCCAGAGACGTGAGTTCTGTTTTTGGTGCATATCATCCAATAGTTTATGATTATATTAAGATATCAGAATCCGCATTAGGGTTTGATGAACCAGCTTACACCGAACCGACCCCGGCTCAGAAGGCTATACTTTCGAACTACAGCGGAAATGTGGACGAAATGATGAGAAAAAAGCAGCTAGAAAATTTATATGATCAGAGGGAAGGGAAGGCTGAAACAAAAGATCATATAAGGGGTTCTATTCGAAGATTGGTATTACATTATAGGTTAATTCAGGATTCATTTATAGGTGCAGCAACTCCAATAGAAGGATTAAGAACACTTTTAAACAAAATTGAAAATATGGGATATAAAGGATTTTGGGAGTTTGACATTTTTGAAGTAGATAATAAAATAGGTGTTTATGAAAAAAATTCATTATCAGCGCTTTCTGAGCAAGTACTAAATAAAATAAGAGTACAAATTGAGCAAAATAGAATAGATTCAAGGAGACAAGCTGATGAAACGCCACCAGAAGGAGAGGTATTTGTATTTCCAACTTGGAATAAAGACGGAGGATTTGTACTTAACCAAAATTTAACAGTAAAAATAGCCTCTGCGATTAATTTAGCTATGGTATATGGTAATTCTTTAGCTGGGGAAAAAGCGCTTCAAAATGCAAATTTTGGAGGAGATGGTGATCAAGGGCCAATTTTTGCTGCTATTAGTTCAGGTGGTACGGCTGTACAAAAAGTTGAAGTTGATCCTGGATTTCAAGGAAGTTTAATACAAATAGTAAAACAAATTAAGTTAGATGGCACAACAAATACAAACACAATAAATAGAGAGTATAAATTAAAAAAAGCACCCACAAGAGAGCGACCAGAAGAAGAAAAACTTATGTATAGATATGTCGGAGAGCAAAATGTACCACTAGACGGAGAGCTAAATATATTCAAACGCGGGATATCAATAGATGCACATGGTATAATGTATGAAAATGTTAAACAAGTTATGAATCATAGATTAAAAATGACTTGGTTGAAAGTAGGTGATACATATGATAAATTAACAGCTAGAGATACAAGAAGCTTGGATATGGCTGAATTAAGTATAAAAATACAAGGATTATCAGGATTAAATTGGGGAAATGATTTTCATACAGATTATATAGAAGAAAGATTTAAATCTGAATGTGTATTTTTTGTTTCAAAAATAAACCATGAAATTAGTGAAAACAATTGGACAACAGAAATTATTGGTAAAATGCGGAGTATTTTTGTTGCTAAATATATAAAAGACAAAGTTTCTTTAACTGAAGAAGAAGATAGATTTATAAATATACAACTTACGACAGCAGATACAAAGTTGATAGAAAAAATGAGAAAAAAACATAAATCAATATTAATTAATAGTGGTAGGATGTATCGAGAAAGTAAGTTGACTAGTGAGAAAGATACCAAATATCAGCGGGTTGATGAGGGAATTTCTTAATTATATGAATGTACAACAAATAAAAGCGATTAATAAAAGAACTATATCTACTAAGTTTTTAGGTAAAACTAAATTTAAACAATTTAGATATTCTCTTGGGGGAAATGTACCATTGGGGTTAAAATATCATTCTCATTATTTAAATAATGGTTTAATAGTTTATATGACTGGAGAAGAGCATAATAAAGCTAGCAAAGTTATAGTTCCATTTGATAAATTATCTATAGAAGATGATACACAGCAATATCAAATTCTATCACAAGATACTAGCTTTGTTAATCCAATAAAATCAAGTAAACAAATACCATTACCAGTAGATTATGATAATGGATTTTTTGTAAGATTTTTTGCTAAAAAAGTTGGTGAAAAAGTTCCATTTGAAATTAAAAGGAATTTTATGAATTTAGATCCTTTATATACATATTATGCTATTACTTGGAAATTACGGGGAAGTAGGATTGTGGTAATGAGAGCTAATAGAGAGGCAGTTTTTTTAGCTGATAAAAAATTTAAAGGTTTAAAAGTGTTGATTGATAATTATATTAAATACTATGGTGGTAAATAACTATAGTTAAAAACAAAGGTTATATACATTGAGTCAAGAAGCTTGGAAAATACTTTCTGATATTATAAAATCATACTCCTATAATGAATATATGGAGTCTCGTAGGCTAGCTATAGCAGAAAGTTTTATTTCAAATAATACAACATTTGAAACAGGAGTTTTATTATCAGATGAATCTTGTAAATCAATAATAGAATGGACAAGTAAATATATAAATGATAAGATACTTGATACTGTAGACGGTTTACCTGAATGGCAAGTAACCGTTGTACAAAAAATTATGGAAAAACTTTGTACTGTTACTGAGATTAGAAATATAGTACAAATTGCTTACGATAAGTATCCAAGCATTAGTAACGCAGATTTTTATATTAGAAAGTATGGAGATGGTGCGAGAGAAAACTTACCTTGGCATGCTGACCAAACAGTTGTATCTTCTACAATACATTTGTCAAATTATTTTGAATATGAAGGTGGAGACTTTGTATTTATAGAAGGTAAAGAAATAAAAAGAAGTAGTGAATTAAAAAAAGGATGCGGGGTTTTTCATAATGGAGATGTTATACATAGTATAGAACCCGTTACAAAAGGTACTAGATGGTCTTTAGTATCATTTTTCTTTGCTGAAGATGGTCAAGGAAATGAATGGTGTACTGATGAAAATAAGGTTATATTTTGAATAAAATACAAATAGTCGAAACTAGTAATAGTGCGAAAGAGTTATATTCTAAATTAGAAAACAAAGAAGTTTTTGTACAGTTTATATATGATGATATTAATAGGCATAGTTTATTCAATCCAATTTCTGCAGTATATTTAAATGATTTTGAAAATGAATATTTGATTAATATTTCAAATTGTGATGCTAAAAAAGTAAATATTACAGATTTAAATTTGAATTTTAAAAAAGTATATCTATTTGGAGCAAAAGAAGCTCTTCATCAAATTAAGTTACAAAATTATATCGATCTACACTATTATTTACATTCGGTAAGTAATAAACATTATATAGTTGATGAATTATTTGATTTTGAAACACATAAGTGGTATCAAATGAACTATTTTAATATTGAAGATTTAAATAAATACATACCAATATTGAAACATCTTGAATATTGTAGATTTGCATTTCAATATGCAGAATATATTTTAGATAATTTTACATTTGATGAATATAATAATGAGATGATTAATAATTTAAATTTTATTGAAACAGGTGGGTTATATACAGAAGATGGATATGAATATACTCAATATAATTTACTAACTTCTACAGGACGTCCTTCAAATAGTTTTGGGGGAATCAATTATGCGGCATTAAATAAAAAAGATGGAAGTAGGGAACGATTTGTTAGTAGATTTAAAAATGAAGGTATGTTAATAGAATATGATTTTGATTCATATCATTTAAGATTAGTTGGAAATAAAATAGAATATGATTTACCTAAAGAATCTGTTCATGAATATTTTGCGAAACAGTATAATACAAATTATGAAGATTCTAAGAAGTTAAGTTTTAAATATTTATATGGTGGTATTACAAAAGAAATAGCACAACAAATACCGTATTTTGAAGGTGTTAATCAATATGTTAATACTTTATGGAATACTTATAATAAGGAGAAACAAGTAGTTTCCGATATTTATAATCGAAGGTTTATTAAAAGCAATTTATTTGATATGAATCCAAATAAATTGTTTAATTATATGATTCAGTTAATGGAAACTGAAAGAAATATGAGTTTGATAACAACCTTAAAGAAATGTTTACAGAATAAGAAGAGTAAATTGATATTATATAATTATGATGCTTTTCTTTTTGATTATTGTAAAAAAGATGGTGAAAGTATATTGAATGATATTAAAACAACGCTTGAAGTAGATGGTTATCCAACCAAAATTACAGCAGGAAAAAATTATCACACTATGGAACGTTATGACCTTTAAAGATATAGTAAATGAAATAGCTTGGAGATGTAAGGATGGTATGCCCAACTTTAAAAGAGCTGATGATGTAATGTTATTAAAGAATCAACTTATAAAAGAAGGTTGGAGTCTTGAGGCTATCTATTCATTATTAGATAATCTTAATCTTACTGAAGAAGAAAAAGCTGATGTGATTGCTAAAACATTAGCACTTGCAAGAAAGAAAGCTAAAAAAGGTCAAACATATAGTTCACCAAGATCAAAAAAGGTTTATACTCGTGGTGAAGAAGATGAAGAAGGTGAAGAGGGTGAAGAAACTGGAGATAAAGAAGAAACTACAGAGTCTGAACCGTTAGAAGATACACACGGTAAGTTAAAAACATTTCCAAAAGTTAAAGAAGAGGCATTAGAAAATCTTAAACAAGGTAATGAAGAACTTTCTGAAGAACTTTTAAGTGGTAAAGTGGAATCAGCATCACAAATATCTGATGATTTAGGAGAGGTAGCAGGTTCTCCTGTAATACCAGGAGCGACTGAATCTGCTACTGAAAAATTTAACTTTATAGCTTGGGCATCTTCAGCTAGAAGTACACTACATTTAAGAGTATTAACCGATAGTGGTAATAATGCTGTTAGGAGAGCAAAAGCAGATGAAGTTAAGGCGGAGATGAGGAAGAAAGGGTATAAAATAGAAGAAACTTCAAAACCAACAGAGTTTTATATTATAGCTCCAGATGGAACTAAAGCTAAGGTATTTGTAAAAAAAGATCCAGGAGTAGGAAAAGCACAGGGAGAATCAGAAGCATACGAAGCAATATCAGCTTTATCTATGGTTATTGCAGGTACTGAAGGAATGACTCCAGAGTTAATGAGTGAGGCATTAACTCAACTGATAAATGAGGGAACATATACAACACCCGATGGAACTGTAGTAAATGTACAAGATTTAAAAGGAACAGGGAAACTTTGGTTACAAGATCCAAATAATTTTGATAAGGCTTTAGGTTTATTAAAACCTCTTTTAGAGAAAGAAGATATAGCTAATATTAGAGCAGCTTCTCAAGCTACATTAGATACTGCAATTGAACAGGGAGATTTACCAGAAGGTACTAAATTGAGTATAGTATGCGAAGGCGGATTGGATACAGATGAGAATAGATCAGATTTATTTGTTTATGGTATAACTCCAGATGGTGAAAAGGTACTTTTAGTGGGTATTTCAATAAAAGATGGAACAAATAGTCAATTAGGACAGTTGGGTGCTGCTAGAGTAGCTAAAGCGGTAGCTTCAACTGAACCAGGAAGTGAAGAACGTAGGCAAGCTTTACAAGAATATTATGAAAAAAATATATCGAAGTTACCTGAAGCAATTAGAGAACGTTATTATAATAAATTGGTTAATATGCCATCAGATAAAACTAATTTTGCAGAACATATGTTAGAATCTACTATGGAAATTGCACAAGAAGCTGATACTCCTGAAGAAGGCGCTCAAATACTTTTAGATCATTTATTATGGAATTTTGTTGGAACTAATCCACCTGAAGAAATGAGAGAATTTCTTTATGTAGATAAGGGTAAGGTGGTATCTGTACCTATTCCACCACACGGTGATTCTAAAAAAGTTATGAAAAAAATGTCAAAAGCTTTAAAAAGTGGTAGATTGAGGATGGCATCCGATAAAGGAAAACATTATAAAGGTGATAATCCTGATAGTGTATCATTTTTTGAGTATGAAACAGAAGCTGGAGAGATAGTTTCAGTTTTAAATGGTAGAGATAAATCTAAGATACTTGCTACTGGTGAACGTCAGGTAGAACGTACTTATAATAATAAAACAAAAAATACTGTAGCATTTTTACAATGCAAATTGAAATAATATAATGAATACTCAATTATTATGCACTTTTACGGATATTCATAATTTAGATTTTACAATTAATCTTATTATAGAGTGTAATGATATTTTTTATAATAAAATATATATTTTATCAAATATAGATGATCCAAAGCAATTAATGTGTACATATAATATACCTAAAACAGATGATTTTCTTGATGGAGTTAAAAATACAATATCATTACACAGGAAAAAGCACTCAAATACACTTTATACTATAAATGCATTAAATACATTAATTCGTAAGTTAAATAATGGAGTTTTAGACAAAACATTCAGTATTGATTGGGACGATTATAAGAATTGCATCCTACTATTCGATACAGAGAATAGTATACAGAGAATAAACACTAAGTTATATAAAATTATAGATATAGATAATATCGAAAATAAATAAAATAAACCTTGACTTGTACCTGGTTTTATGCGTATGATCCAGTATGGAAACGAGAGATAAATAATAAATTTGTACAAGGCTCATAAGAGGAGTGGATTGTCATAGTACTACGACAACAGGTGGCTGGGTTCGAATCCCAGATGAGTCTCAATGGAATGGTGGGGCTGAAGATGGTGTCAATACGGATATCCCCCGTAGAGTCAATAGGACTGAAACAGAGCATTACTATTAAGCCCCCTTGCCCAAAAAACTTAAAAAAAACCTTGACTTTTAATGAATTTATGAGTAAGATCAACTATGGAAAATAAGGAAAAGATGTCAGTTTTAAAACATTTTAACCCAATGAAACTTCGTGAAAAATATAGTGCTAATTCACCTAAAACTTCTAATTCATCCTTTTGGATGGGAGATAACTTCGGTAGGAGAACCTCCATATTTGATGGTTGGGGTGAAGAAGAAGAAGAAGTAAAAAAACCAAGAGTAGATACTATAGCACTTGCATCTTATAGACGTTCTATTTCTAACTTTGTTAACATTGTTACTGGTAGAAATGATATTAGAGTTACTTTTAAAAGTGGAGAAGATTCTTATACTGATGGTAAAAAAGTTGTTATTTCCTCTAATATTAAGGAAAAGAATTTTGATAGTACTGTTGGTTTGGCTCTACACGAAGGTTCACATATACTTCTTTCAGATTTTGAATTTCTAAGAAATCTTAGTGGTGGTTTTGTTACTGATAATGAAACAATTCTTAAAGCTGAGAAAAAAGGATATGATAAAAAAGCCGTACTTAATCATTTGAAAATGCTTCTTAATTATGTAGAAGATAGACGAATTGATTATTATATTTTTAAAAACTCTCCTGGTTATAAGGGTTACTACCATTCGATGTATAAAACTTATTTCCATTCTAATGTGATTGATAAAGCATTAAAATCTGATGAATATACTTCTAATGATTGGAATTCATATTTGTTTAGAATAATCAACTTAACTAATGAAAATAGAAATTTAAAAGCCGTTGTTGATTTAGATAAAATTTATAATTTACTTTTTGTAGAAAATCACCCATCAACTATTAAAGATACTAAATCTGCTTTTAAAATAGCAGTTAGTATTTATCACATTATACTTGATAATTTAGATGATGGTATTGAAGAAACTGATGAGTATGGTGAAGTTTCTAATAAACCTGCTTCTGAAAATAAAGGTGAAGAAAAAGAAGAAGGTAGTGGTAGTGGTAAAAGTGAATCAAAAGAACTTTCTGATGAAGAGTTTGAAGGATTAAAAAAAGCTGTTGAAGGTGGTGAAGTTGGAAGAGGTCATTCAAGTGGTAGTGATATTGTTCTTTCAGAAGCACAGAAAAAACAATTAGAAAGAGCATTTGATAAACAGAAAGATTTTGTTGCTGGTAAAACTAAAAAAACTAAATTAGCTAAAAAGTATGCTAGTGAAATAAGTGCAGTAGAAGAATCAGGTATGAAATTAACGGATGTTGGTGCTAAAGAACTTGGTGAATATGATTGGAAAACTGATTCTTATAATAACGGTACAACTAAATGTGTTGTTATTGATAGAATTACTGATGGTTTATTAGAAAATGATTTATGTGAAGCGTTAACTAACTATTCATATCATCTTGAAGCTTCAAGTAAAACGGTTGTTGAAGGTTTGAGACTTGGAACTATGTTAGGAAAAAAACTTAAAGTTCGTAATGAGAGTAGAGATACTAAATGGACTCGTAAAGATAGTGGTAGAATTGATAAACGATTAATTGCTGAATTGGGGTTTGGTAATGAAAGAGTTTTCTCTACTACATTTACTGATAGTTACGCTGACGCTCACTTACATATTTCAATTGATGCTAGTGGTTCTATGAGTGGAGATAAATGGGATAACACTATTAAATCTACTGTTGCTATTTGTAAAGCGGCTTCAATGATTGAAGGTTTGACAGTTGAAGTTTCAGTTAGATATACTACTTATAATCGTCAAAGTAGAAGAAGTGATGAAATGCCAGCTATTTTGATGGCTTATGATAGCAGAAAAAATAAAATAGCTCATGTTAAAAAGTATTTTAAATCTTTGAGAACTTCAGGAACAACGCCTGAAGGATTATGTTATCAAGCTATTATGAATAAAATAAGTGATGGTTCTAATGATAAAGAATCTTATTTCTTAAATTTTTCAGATGGAATGCCTATGTTTAGTAATGGTACAATTAGGTATTATAATGAACAAGCAGTTAAACATACCAAAAAAATGATGAAAGAAATTCGTGGTAAAGGTGTTAAAGTTTTAAGTTATTACATTGGTGATGCTGAATATATGAGAGATTCAACTAAAGAAGCATTTAAAACAATGTATGGAAAAGATGCTAAGTTCATTGATGTAACTTCTGTTGGGGCTGTATCAAAAACGATGAATAAAAAGTTTTTAGCTAAATAAAAAAAATACGTTTTTCAAGAATTAGGTTATATATATTATTGTAGGTTATAATGAAATAACTACATATTGAATAATAAAAAATAAAGCATAATATAGGAGATTAAAAAATGGATATTAATGCAATCAAAGCAAGGTTATCGCAACTTCAAGACTCAAATACTCGTGTAAGCAATCTATGGAAACCGCCCGCTGGGCAGACTCAAATTAGGATTGTTCCGTATTTGCATAATAAAGACAACCCATTTATTGAGTTGTTTTTTCATTATCAAATTGGCTCGAAAAACTATCTTTCACCAATTTCAAACGGTCGTCCAGACCCAATCGAAGAGTTTTCACAAAAACTCAAAGAAGGTGGTAGCAGAGATGATTATCAAATTGGTAAAAAATTGGAAGCAAAAATGAGAACTTTTGCTCCAGTTGTAGTTCGTGGTCAAGAATCTGAAGGTGTTAAGTTCTGGGGATTCGGAAAGACAGTTTATCAAGAACTACTTTCTATTAATACAGATCCTGATTACTTCGACATCACAGATGCTATGAATGGTCGTGATATTGTAGTTGAGTTTAAAACTGCTGAAGAACTAGGTGCGGCTTTCCCTAAAACAAATATTAGGGTTAAACCAAACCAAACTCCAATTACAGAAGATGCAGATCTTATGGAAAAACTTTTGAATAATCAGAAGAATTTGAATGAAATCTATAAAGAAAAAACATATGAAGAATTAACTTCAGTTCTTGAATCTTGGATTTCAGGAAAATCAGAGGATGAAGGTGAAGAATCGAAAGAAACTTTTAAACCTGCTCCTGCTACAGCACCAGTTGCCGAAACTGCTAAAAGTACAGTTTCTTCTGCAACAGATGCATTTGACGATTTATTTAATAGTTAACAATATAAATTCGGGGGATGGTAACATCCCCCTAATTTTATTTTAGGAGTTTTATATGAGTACAAGAGATGATCTTGCTGCTGTATTAGCAGAAAATTTAAACAAACAATTTAAAGATACCGATCAAGTTGCTTTTTTCTTAGATAGTGGTACTGAAACACCTACAGATATAAAGGAATTTATTTCTACAGGTTCTACACTATTAGATTTAGCAATATCAAATAAACCAGATGGTGGAATTGCTGTAGGTAGAATTACAGAAATTAATGGATTGGAATCAAGTGGAAAATCATTAATTGGTGCACATCTTTTAGCTGAATGTCAGAAAAAAGGTGGTGTAGCAGTCTATATAGATACTGAAACATCAGTTAGTCAAGATTTTTTAAAAGTTATTGGTATAGATGTAGGTAGTATGTTGTATTTGCATTTAGAAACTGTAGAAGATATATTTCAGGCTATTGAACATATAGTTGCTAAAGTTCGTGAATCAGATAAAGATAGATTAGTAACAATTTTAGTTGATTCAGTAGCAGGGGCATCTACTAAAATAGAAATGGAAGCAGATTTTGATAAAGATGGTTGGGCTACTGCTAAGGCTATTATTATTTCAAAAGCATTAAGAAAAATAACTCAAATGATAGGTAGACAAAAAGTGGCTCTTGTGTTTACAAATCAATTACGACAAAAATTAGGTGTTATGTTTGGTGACCCTTGGACTACAAGTGGTGGAAAAGCACTACCATTTCACGCATCTACAAGAATTAGATTGAAGAATAAAGGTCAAATAAAAGATTCTAAGAAGAATGTTATTGGAATGACGATTCTTGCGCAGGTTATAAAGAATAGATTGGGACCCCCGTTGAGAAAAGCGGAGTTTCCTCTTTATTTCGAAAGTGGAATTGATGATGTAGGTAGTTGGTTGACTGTAATGAAAGATTACAAACTTGTAAAGCAAGCTGGAGCTTGGTATAACCTTATTGATAATTTAGGAAACGAACACAAATTTCAATCTAAAGATTTTAAGCAATTACTTGCTGATGTTGATGGTTTAAAAGAACATTTATATGAATTGATATGTGAAAAATTAATTTTAAAATATGATATGGATGAATTAGGGATTGATGATGTTGTGATGACTGAGGATGGAATGGATGAACTCTAATGATTATGTATCAATTTTAAATCAGATTAAAGATAAATCAAAAGCTGATATTTATGGCGGTGATGTAGACGATAAAGTACTTCTCATAGATGGATTAAACACATTTATCCGAGTCTTTAGTGTATTTCCAAGCACCAATGAAAATGGAATACACGTCGGAGGAATTGTTGGATTTTTAAGAAGTATAGGTTATGCAATTCGAATGTTAGCACCAACGCGAGTTGTAATAGTATTTGATGGTAAGGGAGGATCTACACGCCGCCGTAAATTTTATCCAGAATATAAAAAACGTAGAAGAGGTACTATACGTGTAAATAGAGCTGAAGGATTAGATTCTGATGATGAAAAAATAAATATGATAACGCAATTAAAGCGTTTATTAAATTATCTTGAGTTGTTACCTATTAGTGTTGTATCAGTAGATAATATAGAAGCAGATGATGTTATAGCATATTATGTAAAGAATAAATTTAAAAAATCTATAATAATGTCAACTGATAAAGATTTTTTACAATTAGTTTCAGATACTATAAAAATTTGGAGTCCAGTTAGAAAAAAATTATATGATGTGGATGCAGTTGTAGAGGAATATAAAATTCATCCTAAAAACTTTATATATTATAAAATATTAGATGGAGATAAATCTGATAATGTAACTGGTGTACCGAGATTTGGATTAAAAACTATTATAAAGAAGTTTCCTGAACTAATAGATAAAGAAGATTATACTTTAGATAAATTAAAAGTAAAGCTAACAGAGCATACAGAATTGATTGATAGAAATTATAAGTTAATGCAACTTGAAGATGTAGATATTAGTGGAACAACAAAGGTGAAATTATTAGATCATTTGGATAATAATAAACCTCAGTTACAAAAGTATAATTTTGAAAAGTTGTTTATGGAAGATAGGCTATTTACCAATTTACCTAATATTGATAGTTGGCTTAATCAACATTTTTTAAGATTAGATGGATATATGAAAAAATAAAAGTTTATCGTGGGTAGAAAAAGAATATATAAGACACAAGATGAAAAGCTTGAAGCTCAACGACGTTGGAATATGGAATATTATGAACGTAATAGGGATTTGATTAAAAAGAAGGCAGTAGCTCGATATAGAAAGAAAAAAATAGAATTAGTACGCAAAGATTTATATGGAGAAGGTAATAGTGGATAATATAGATACATTAAGTAAATTCGGAACATCATTTCAGAAAAAAATAATTACTTCACTTTTATTTAGAAAAACATTTTTACAAACAATATTTGATATATTAGATCCAAAGATATTTGATAGTGAGGCTGATAGATGGTTAGTTAATAATATTAAAAACTATTTTTTAGAATTTAAAAAGAGTCCTACATTAGAAGCGTTAAAAATAATAATAGAAGATTTAGATAATGATATTTTAAAAACGTCTGTTATACACAATCTTAAAGAAGTTTATAATAGTAGAGAAGCTACAGATTTAGAGTTTGTTGAAAAAACAATACTTGAATTTTGTAGAAATCAGACATTAAAAAATGCAATTTTGAAATCAGTAGATTTATTACAGATTGGTGAGTATGAACAAATAAAAGCAGTAATTGATGGTGCTATGAAAGCAGGAACTGTTGCTGAATTAGGACATGATTATATTAAAAGTGTATTAAGTAGATATGAAGAATCTGCTAGAACAACTGTTAAAACTCCTTGGGATGTAATTAATGAGGTTATGGATGGTGGATTAGGTAAGGGAGAACTTGGTGTTATTGTAGCACCAGCTGGCATTGGTAAGACATGGATGTTACAATGTATAGGAAACGGATGTATTAAAAAAGGATTAACTGCAGTACATTATACTTTAGAATTAAATCAATCATATGTTGGATTAAGATATGATACTATATTAACAGGAATACCTACTGCAAATTTAAAATATAGTATTGAAGAAGTTGAGAAACAGGTTAATAAGCTATCAGGTAATTTAATTATTAAACATTATCCTACTAAAAGTGCAAGTGTACAAACACTTTCAGCACATTTAAGTCAATTAGAAATACAAAGTATTATTCCTGATATAGTGATTGTAGATTATGCAGATATTTTAAGAGATACTAGTGGAATAAAAGAGTATAGGTTAGCATTGGGAAACATTTATGAAGACCTACGTGGATTGGCGGGAGAGATGGATGTACCTATATGGACAGCATCACAAGCCAACCGTTCAGCGTTAGAAGAAGATGTAATTGAAGCTGATAAAGTTGCTGAAGCATATAGTAAAGTTATGACGGCAGATTTTATTATGTCAGTAAGTAGAAAAGCAACTGATAAGATAGCTAATACAGGTAGAGTTCATGTTATTAAAAATAGATTTGGTATAGATGGTGTTACATATCCTGCAAACATTAATACTAATGTTGGTACTATAGAAATTTTTGAAGGAAATTCGTGGCAAGGAAAGGAACAAACAAATAAAATGGATTCAGATGAGATGTTGACGGGGTTTTTAAAAAATAAATACGATGATTTCAAAACCTCTGAAAAAAAACTTGAGGGTTTTGAGTAAAGTCTTAAAATGAATTGAATATATATTATAGTTAATAGTGTAGTAAGTGAAGTAAGTTTTTAAAAATGTGGAGTTGTTGAATGGAAAATTTTAAGTTGTCAGATAATTTTGTAAGTAAATATAAAAGGAAAAAGCCACCGTTTGGTTTCAATGGGTTAGGTGATTTAGTTTATATGAGAACCTATTCTCGAATCAAAGAAGATGGCAAAAATGAGAGATGGTGGGAAACTGTTCAACGGGTTGTTGAGGGCACTTATTCTATGCAAAAAAATCATATTGAATCTCATCAGTTGGGTTGGAATGCTTGGCAAGCTCAAGCATCAGCACAAGAAATGTACGAAAGAATTTTCAATATGAAATTCTTACCTCCTGGTCGAGGTTTATGGGCTATGGGAACACCAATCACCGAAGAAAAGAAGTTATATGCAGCACTAAACAATTGTGCATTCGTATCAACTGGAACTATTAAGGATGATTATGCAAAACCATTTTGTTTTTTAATGGATGCCTCAATGTTAGGTGTTGGTGTTGGGTTTGATACAAAAGGTGCTGGTGAAATTATTATTAAAGGTGTAAATAGAGATAGAAAAGAAGAAATTTATATGATACCTGATACTCGTGAGGGTTGGGTAGAATCATTAAAGTTATTGTTAGAGAGTTATTTTCATGGAACAGCAGAAATTCAATTTGACTATTCAAAAGTTAGACCAGCTGGTGAACCAATCAAAGGATTTGGTGGAGTATCAAGTGGTCATGAACCATTAAAAGAAATCCACAAGGAAATTAGAAAAGTATTAGATAAAAATAGTGAAAAAACTATTTCAGTTACTACAATTGTAGATATTATGAATCTTGTAGGAAAATGTGTTGTTGCAGGTAACGTAAGACGAACAGCAGAGATTGTATTTGGGAAGCCTACAGATCAAGAATATCTCAATCTTAAAAATTATGAAGTTAATCCACATAGGGAGATGTACGGCTGGACTTCTAATAACTCGGTATTCGCTGAGTTAGGCATGGATTATAACGATATATGCAAGAGAATTACAGATAATGGTGAACCTGGACTTGCGTGGTTAGAAAATATGCGAGGTTACAGTAGACTTAAAAATGGTAAAGATAATAAAGACCATAGAGCAGCAGGTGGAAATCCTTGTTTAGAACAAACATTAGAGAGTTATGAATTATGTTGTTTAGTAGAGACATTTCCAAACAATCACGATACACTAGAGGATTATCTTAGGACATTAAAATATGCCTATTTGTATGCAAAAACAGTAACACTTGGTAAAACACATTGGAGTGATACCAACAGAGTTATGTTAAGGAATCGTAGGATTGGTTGTAGTGTTAGTGGTGTAGCACAATTTATTACTAATAATGGATTAGATGAATTAAGAAAATGGTTAGAGAAGGGATATGATACTATTCAAGAATGGGATTGTATGTATTCTGATTGGTTCGCCATACCAAAATCAATTAAAACTACTTCAGTTAAACCAAGTGGAACTGTTTCATTGTTGGCAGGCGCAACACCTGGACTACATTATCCAGAGAGTAGATTTTATGTAAGAAGAATTAGAGTATCAAAATATTCAGAGTTAATAGAGCCATTAAAGAAAGCAGGGTATACAGTTGAACCTGCATTTGGTTCTGAGGATACTACAATGGTTATAGAAGTTCCTGTGGATGTCGGCCAAGGTATAAGAACTGCTAAAGAATTGTCTATTTGGGAACAATTTAATCTAGCCGCGTTTATGCAACGACATTGGGCTGATAATCAAGTGAGTTGTACCGCAACATTCGATCCTGAAACTGAAGCCAATGAATTACCACATGTGTTGAATTATTTTCAATATAGACTAAAAGGTATTTCTTTACTTCCAAGACATCCATTAGGAGCATACAGACAAATGCCATATGAGGCAATAGAAAAAAAAGAGTATAATAAGCAAGTTAAAAAACTTGGTAAATTAACTTTTGGAGTAATTAAAAATGAAGAGGCAGATATAGATAAATTTTGTAATAACGATGCTTGTGAAATTATACCTATTTCTGGTGATAATGATGATCAAGAGTATGCAAATTAAGATTTCACATGCCACAAAACAGGCAGTTGACGCACCTGTAGAAAAATGCGTCTTAACAATAAACAACGAGGAGAACGAATATGAAAATATATCGTAATCTAATCTCAATGATGTTAACTTTCCTTATGCCTATGTTCATTTATGGACAACATATGGTAAGTGGAACAGTTACATCTGAGACTGGTGAACCCCTAGTTGGAGCTAATGTAGTTGTTGATGGAACTGAAATGGGAGCCGCTGCAAATGCAGATGGTGTATTTACTATTTCAATAGGACCTGGTTCTTATTCAATTACAGCCTCATCTATTGGGTATGCATTTTCTACTAAATCAGTTGATGTTAGTGGAGATGTAACTCTCAACTTTGGACTTATGGTATCAGTAGTTGAGATGTCTGCATTGGAAGTTTTGGCTTCCCGTGCTGGCGAAAAGACACCTGTAGCACATACAACGGTAGGTAAAGCGGAGATGGAATTTAGACTTGGTTCACAAGACATTCCAATGGCTCTGAGTACTACACCAAGTGTATACGCTACTCAACAAGGTGGTGGTGCGGGCGATGCTCGTATCAATGTTCGTGGTTTTAACCAAAGAAATGTCGCTGTGATGATTAACGGAGTTCCACAAAACGATATGGAAAACGGTTGGGTCTATTGGTCTAACTGGGATGGTGTAGCAGATGCTGCACATTCTATCCAGATGCAACGTGGACTGTCCGCAGTCAATTTAGCAACACCTTCTATTGGTGGAACTATAAACATACTAACCGATCCTACTGCTCATTCAAAGGGTGGTAAGTACAAACAAGAAGTTGGTGCAGGTGGATTCCTGAAATCAACTTTTAATTATAATACTGGTTTGATAGGTGATAAACTTGCCTTGAGTTTTACTGGTGTTAGAAAAACAGGTGATGGTGTCATAGACAAGACATGGACGGATGCATGGGCATATTATTTCGGAGCAAGTTATCAGCATGATGCTAAGAACAGATTCGAATTATACGCAATCGGTGCACCCCAACGCCATGGACAGAATCTATATAAACAGAATATCGGAGCTTATGATTCCGAATTTGCTGAGAGTGTAGATGGATATGATACAGAAGCACTTGGTGAAGATGGTAAGTTCAAGGATGTTGGACGTACGTTCAATCAGAATTGGGCACCCATTGACGCATCATATACTGGTAAACAATACTATTATATGTATGGTGCAAAAACGGTTGACAGACATGACCCTAATTACTTAAA
>Ga0315334_10001003_pt1 | contig 17329 bp, 13 predicted proteins | sample M150034915metaG_FD_205555 | JGI IMG/M metagenome (GOLD analysis project Ga0315334, IMG submission 205555) | Ammonia-oxidizing marine archaeal communities from Monterey Bay, California, United States - M1 500m 34915 | ecosystem: Environmental > Aquatic > Marine > Intertidal zone | place: USA... | reverse complement strand
CGGGCCCGAACCGGGCGATTCTTGGTGGACCGGCCGCCGGAGGCCACGGAAGGCGCTACAGGCTGCTGCCGATGGCGTGGCCCGTGCGGATGGCTCCCTCGATGTAGCCCACAGTGTCGGCGTCGCCGACCACGTGGACGTCGACGTCGTCGCCGACCATGGAATCGATGGCGTCGGCCAGTGACCGATCGGGCATCACCCCTCCGGCCAGCAGGACGGCATCCGCGGTGAACCGCACTTCCGATGTCCCGATGTCGCCGCCCGCCGCGCCGGCCACCGGCTCGGTCGCCATCTCGGCCACTACCTCAGTGGGAGTGACGGCCACCAGGCGGGTGCCGGTGTGGAAGTCCACGCCATGGGCCCGGGCCTCGTGGAGGGCCCGCCAACGTAGGGGGTGGGCCATCTCGGTGGCCAGGTCGGTTCCCTCCTCCAGCACGGTGACCGTCCGGCCCCGTTCGGCCAGGAACTCGGCCAGTTCGGTTCCGACCAGCCCGCCACCCACCACGACCACCCGTCGACCCAACGGCATCCAGCGGCGGGACAGCGACCGGACCCGGTCCAGGTCGGTGGTGATTCCCGACAGGCGGCCCGCGGCCAGCACGGTCCGGACGACCGGGCCCGGGCGGCGGGTACCGAGGTCGCCCTCACCGGTCAACAGGGCCCGCAGGTCATCGCCGGACAGCACGTGTGGGAGGTCCGCACCGGGCACGTCGGGCCGTCCCCGGACCGCCCCGGTGGCCACCACCACGGCGTCGGGACGCAGCGCGGCGACCATGGCCGGTGAGGCCGCGGTGCCGGTCCGGACGTCCACCCCGGCTTCGGCCATGGCGGCGACGAGGTAGCGGACGAGGTCGCCGTTGGGCGGGGTGGTCAGTGACGAGAACCGGGCCGTCCCACCTAACTGGTCCGACCGCTCCATGAGGGTTACCCGGTGGCCACGTCCGGCGGCCACCCGGGCCGCCTCCATGCCGCCCGGACCGCCGCCCACCACAACCACATGGCGGGGGCTGGTCGTCGGGGTCGGTCCGGGTTCGTCCTGATGACCCAGTCGGGCGTTCACCGCGCAGACGGGTGCCGCCGACCAGAAGTTCTGGGCTACGCATACGAAGCAGTTGATGCAGGGGCGAACCAGGTCGGGGCGCCCCTCGGCGAGCCGGTTGGCCAGGTCGGGGTCGGCCAGGAGCTGGCGCCCCATGGCGATCAGGTCGGCGCCGCCGTCAGCCAGGATCCGCTCACCCTCGTCGGGGCGGATACGTCCCACGGCGATGACTGGGACGTCGACAGCGGCCTTGACCGTGCGGGCCAGGTCCTCGTACTGGCAGTCCAACCACGGTAGCGGACCCTCGGTGAACCCGGCCCCACCGGTGATCGACGAGTAGGCGGTCACGTGGATGGCGTCGGCCCCGGCGTCGGCGGCCAGAGCGGCGTAGCGGGCGGCCAGATCGGGGGTGATCCCACCGTCGAGGGCCGCGTCCCTCCCGTTCAGGCGAACCAGCACGGCGAAGCCGTCGCCACATCGGGCCCGGACGGCGGTCACCACCTCGACGAGCAGTCGGGCCCGGTTCTCGACGGTGCCGCCGTACCCGTCGGTGCGGTGGTTCCAGGCCGGCGAGAGGAAGGTGTCGATCAGGTAGCCGTGCCCGGCGTGGACCTCCATCCCGTCCAGTCCCGCCTCCTGGATCCGGGCTGCCGCGTCGGCGAACCGGTCCACCACCCAGGCCAGGTCGTCGGTGGTGGCTTCGGCGTAGGTGGGCATCTTTCCGCCGGTCAGGGTGGCCATGGACATCAGCTCGTCCATGGTGGTGTCGCGCATGATGGCCATGGGGTCGGCATCGGGCAGCGGGAGGCTGGGTACGAGGCTGGGTCGGCCCTCGGCGGTGTCCACCCCGGAGATCCGTCCATGATGGTTGGCCTGCACGACGATCCCGGCCCCGTGGGCGTGTACGGCCTCACCGAGGCGCCGCAGGCCGGGGATCACGCCGTCGTGGGAGAGGGCGGGCTGGTGGCGTGCCGTGGCCCCGTGGGGGAAGGCCACCGCCGAGGTCTCCACGATGAGGAGGCCGGCACCGCCCCGGGCGCGCTCGGCGTAGTGGGTGATGAGCGATTCCGTGATCAGCCCGTCGTCGCAGACGTTTTGGTCCATGGCCGGCAGGACGATGCGGTTCCGCAGGTCGAGCGACCCCACCCGGACGGGGGACAGCAGCAGGGGGTGGCGTTCCCGGGGGATCGTGGAATCTGACGACACGTCAGGAATCCTGCCCGACGGTGGGCCGTTGGGCCAACCGTCGCGCTCGTCAGGCGGCGAGTTTCCGGAGCGCCTTGCGACGCCAGTCCTCGGTGGTGTCCACGGCGTTGAACGTGAAGCAGTGGAGCCCGACGATGTTCAACTCCTCGGCGCGTCCCGACAGGGGGGCGATGAGCTTGCTGGGGTTGTAGCCGCCGGGCGACAGGAGGCGGATGACCGACTCCTTGTTTTTCTTCAGGTAGCGCGCTGAATGGCCGATACCCAGGCGAAGCGAGATGGTCAGTAACCGCGTGCGGTCGATGGCGCCCGGCACGCCGAGGTGGCACGGGAGGTCCACGCCGGCGTCGCGGCGTCGCTGCAGCCAGTCGGCGATCGTCGACGGATCGAAGCACATCTGGGTGGTCATGAAGCCTGCCAGGCCCGCTTCGCGGATCATCTCCTGCTTCTCGACCTGCGCATCCACCAGGGCCTGCTCGGGAATTGTCGCGTGGCCATCCGGATAGCACCCGATGCCCACGGCATCGATGTCGGGGCGCCGATCCAGGAACGATCGCAGGAAGCCCGCGGCATCGGTGAACGGCCCGATGGGCTCGGCGTCACCACCGATGCAGAAGACACGGCGGATCCCCATGCCGGTGATCCGTTCGGCGATCCGCCCGACGTGGTCCTCGTCGGCGACCATGCGAGCCGCGATGTGGGGGATGACGTCGTAGCCCCGGTACCGGTATACCTCGCACAGGTCGAGGGTGTCGTCCACGGTCTTGGCCGGGGAGCAGGTGACCGACACGGTCGCTCCCTCGGGCAGGAACATCGACTGGTCCGAGAGGTTCTTGAGTGGAATGACCTCGTAGGTCATTCCCTCCAGGAGGCGCCTCTGGGCTGCCTTGTCGGTCCTGGTTCGATCTGCCACCCTGCCTGCACCTCTCAGGTCTCAGCGGGCCGACGTCGGTCGTCCCTGTCCGGTTGTTCAGTTGGTTCCGGTCGTCGAGCGGACCGGAACCGATGGTCGGGACGTCAGCTCAGGCCGACGATCTCACCGTGCTCGTCGATGTCGATTCCCATGGCGCCGGGTCGGGCGCCCAGACCGGGCATCGTTCGCATGTCTCCACAGATCGGGTAGACGAACCCGGCGCCCACAGAGGCCCGGACCTCGCGGACGGGAAGCGTCCAGCCGGTCGGGGCACCCTTCAACGCCGCGTTGGAGCTGATCGAGAGGTGGGTCTTGGCGATGCAGACCGGGAGGTTCCCGAAGCCGTTGGCCTCGTAGGAGTCGATCTGCTTGTTGGCCTGCGGGGAGAAGTCCACGCCGTCGGCGCCGTACACCTTGTCGGCCACCGTGCGGATCTTGTCCCGCAGCGACATCTCGTCCGGGTAGAGAACCTTGAACTCGCTGGGCTCGTCAGCAGCTTCGGCCACCGCTTCGGCCAGTTCGGTGGCACCGGAGCCACCGTCGGCGAAGTGGGTGGTGACCGCCGAACGGGCGTTGAACTCGTCGGCGATCTCCTTGATGGCCGCGATGTCGGCATCGTGGTCGCCGGGGAACACGTTGATGGCCACTACCGGGGACACGCCGTGGACCTGCATGTTCTCCAACTGCTTTCGCAGGTTGTCGCCGCCCTGGTGGACCTCGTCGGGATTCTCGGCCAGCAACGCCTCGGGCAGGGGTCGCCCGGCCACGATCTTGTGGTTGCCCGAGTGGGCCTTGAGGCCGCGCACGGTGGCCACCAGCACGGCGGCGTCCGGGGCGATGCCCGAGTAGCGGCACTTGATGTTGAAGAAGCGCTCGGCACCCATGTCGGCACCGAAGCCGGCCTCGGTCAGGAGGTAGTCGCCGGTGTGGATGCCGATCTGGTCGGCGATGATCGACGAGTTGCCGGTGGCGATGTTGCCGAACGGACCGCAGTGCACGAGCGCCGGGGTGCCCTCGAGAGTCTGCATGAGGTTCGGCTTGATGGCCTCCTTGAGGATGACGGTCATCGAGCCTGCCACGCCGAGGTCCTCGGCGGTGATCGGGGTGTCGGCCTTGTCGTAGCCGACGACGATCCGACCCATGCGGGTCCGCAGGTCGGCCAGCGAGGTACACAGCGCCAGGGCGGCCATGACCTCGGACGCCGCGGTGATGTCGAAGCCGGTCTCGCGGGGGACGCCGTCTAGGCGGCCACCTAGGCCGACCACGATGTTTCGCAGGGCCCGCTCGTTGATGTCCATGACCCGGCGCCACGTGATGTTGTGCATGTCCAGACCCAGCTCGTTGCCGTGGAAGAGATGGGCGTCGAGCATGGCCGAGCACATGTTGTGGGCGGCGGTCACCGCGTGCATGTCGCCGGTCAGATGGAGGTTGAACAGCTCCATGGGGACGACCTGGCTGTAGCCGCCGCCGGCCGCGCCGCCCTTGATGCCGAAGGTCGGGCCCATGGAGGGCTGCCGGATGGCGATGGTGGCCTTCTTGCCCACGTGGCTGAAGCCCTGGCCGAGTCCGACGGTGGTCGTGGTCTTACCCTCGCCCAGCGGAGTGGGGGTGATGGCCGAGACGACGACGTACCTGGCCGTCGGGCGGTCCGACATTTGCTCGATGGCGGAGAGCTTGATCTTGGCGGCACCTTCGCCGTACTGCTCGAGGCAGTCGACGGGGATGCCCGCCTCGTCGGCGATGTCCGTCAGGGGGCGCAGGTTGGCGCCACGGGCGATTTCGAGGTCCGAGGGGAACGACATTGTTCTTCTTCAGCTCCGGTTGTGGGATTGCGGTGTGTTCGGGATTGCGGTGTGTTCGGGAATGTGGGACGTCCGGACGGCGCGCTCGCCGGGATGGGTCGTCAGCGATAACGGTCCGGGCGAGTGTAGTCAGGACGGGCGCCTAGGTCTACTGGACGGAAAGAATCACCCATCACAGGAAAATCCTCGGGGAGGATCGCCAAAGAGGACGGGCGTCCGGTGCCGACGGGATCATCCGAACTCATCCGGGATGACTTCCTTGCGGCGGACGATGAAGTCGAGCATGGCCTCGTCGGTGGCCTCGTCCAGTGCTGGGGCTTCGTAGTCGGCCAGCATCTTCTTCCAGATGCCGTTGGCCCGCTGGGCGGCGTCCAGGCTGCCGTCCTCCTCCCACTGCTCGAACGAGTCGTTGTTGGCCACGTCGGAGCGGGCGAATGCCGTCTCAAAGTTGGCCAAGGTGTGGGCGGTGCCCAGGAAGTGCTGGCCCGGGCCGACCTCGCGGATGGCGTCCATGGCCAGGCCGTTGTCCGATAGGTCCACCCCGTTGACGAAGGTGGCCGCCAGGTTGCACTGGTCGGCGTCGATGACGAATTTCTCGTAGCCCATGGTCAGCCCACCCTCCAACCAACCGGCCGAGTGGAGCATGAAGTTCACGCCTGCCATGAGTGCCGGGATGAATGTCGCCATGGACTCACTCGCCGCCTGGGCGTCGGGCACCTTGGAGCCGCAGAGGTTCCCGCCGGAGCGGAACGGCACGCCGAGGCGGCGGGCCAGAGCGGCCACCGTGTAGAGCACGAGGGCAGGTTCGGGTGTGCCGAACGTCGGTGCCCCTGTCTGCATGGACATCGAGCTGGCGAACGAACCGAAGACCACCGGGGCGCCGGGGTTGACCAGCTGGACGAAGGTCATGCCGGCCAGCGCCTCGGCCAGAGTCTGGGCCGCCACCCCGGCTACGGTCACCGGGGCCATGGCGCCGGCGAGGATGAACGGACTGATCACCGTGGCCTGGTTGGCCCGGGCGTAGGTCTCGGCCGCGCCGAGCATGGTGGCGTCCCACGCCATGGGCGACGAGGCGTTGATGAGGCTGGTCATGACGGTGTTGCCGGCTACGAAGTCGGTCCCGAACACGAAGCCGGCCAGATCGATTGAGTCCTGGGCCCGCTCGGCGGCCGTCACCGACCCCATGAACGGCTTGTCGCTGTACTTCAGGTGCGAATACACCATGTCGAGGTGCCGCTTGGAGACCGGGACGTCGACCGGTTCGACGATGGTGCCACCGGAGTGGTGCAGTCCCGGGTGGAGGTAGGACAGCTTCACGAAGTTCCGGAAGTCCTCGATGGTGGCGTAGCGGCGCCCACCGTCCAGGTCGCGGACGAACGGTGAGCCGTAGGCCGGGACCAGCACCGTGGCGTCGCCGCCCACCTGCACGTTGCGGGCCGGATTGCGTCCGTGCTGGGTGTAGGTGGCCGGAGCCGAGTTCTGGATGACCTGACGACACATGCCACGTGGGAACCGGACCCGCTCGCCGTCAACGTCGGCACCGGCATCGGCCATGAGGGTCAGGGCCGACGGATAGTCGCGGAAGTCGATGCCGATCTCCTCGAGGATGGTGTCGGCCACGTGCTCGATCGTCTCGAGGCCCTCGGTCGACAGCACCTCGAACGGGGCCATGGTGCGGGTCAGGTACGGCCGGGTCTCTGTAGTCGCCTCGGAACGGGCGGCCTGGCGAGCGGCCCGGCCACCGCCACGTCGGCCACTGCGGGTTGGTACCTCAAAGCCCTCGGCCGTGCCACTGGCCGCGGCCACGCCAGCCTCGTTGGTCAGATCGGTCATGGGGTGTCTTCCTCTCTCGCCGCTCCGTTGCGACGACGTCGCCGACCGGAGCGCTCCGGGCCGGCCGCCGAAGCGGTGGGCCGTTCAGGGAGCGTGATCCGTGTCGACAGGCAGGGGTACTCGGCGGTCCGGTGGGGAATGGCCATGGCATCCACAAAGTGATCCTGGAACGTCGCTTCCAGGGCCGTCTCGACCTTTTCGACGCGGTCGACCACCTCGGCGACCGAACGGCGGGCCGAGCCGGACAACAGGGCGATGGCCGCGCCGGCGCCCGCCGCGTTGCCGACGCTGGTCACCCGGTCGGGATCGCAGTCCGGGACCAGGCCCAGCACCGTGGCGCGGACGGTGTCGATATGGCAGCCGAAGGCGCCGGCCAGGCCGATCTCGTCGATGGCGTCGACGCCCAGGTGGTCCATGAGCAGGCGGATGCCGGCGTACAGGGCGGCCTTGGCCAACTGGATGGCCCGGATGTCGTTCTGCGTGACGAGCAGGCGCTCGCCGGCCAGACCCATCTCGACAGGGTCGAACAGGACGTAGGAGAAGGTCCGGTTGTCAGGCTCGATGCGGGTCGACGGCTTCGTCCCCTCGCCCCCGATCACCCCGTCGGCGTTCATGAGGCCGGCCAACCACAACTCGGCTACCACCTCGATGATTCCCGAGCCGCAGATGCCCGTCACCCCGGTGGCTGCGGCCGCCTCGCCGAACCCGTCCTCGTCGGACCACTGTTCGGTGCCGATGATCCGGAAGCGCGGCTCGCCGGTGGCCGGGTCGATGCGGACCCGCTCGACGGCACCCGGTGTGGCCCGTTGGCCCGAGCTGATCTGGGCCCCCTCGAAGGCCGGGCCGGTGGGGCTGGACGCGGCCAGGATTCGCCCGTGCCCGGCCAGCACGATCTCGGCGTTGGTGCCCACGTCCACGACCAGCCGGGTGGAGTCGCTGGTGTTCGGCCGGTCGCCGGCTGTCGAATCGACGCCCAGGCCGGTGGCCAGCACCACGGCGGCCGTATCGGCGCCCACGTGACCAGCGATGCACGGAAGTACATGGACCCGGGCCGACGGGTGGGCCCCGATGGCCAACGCACCGGCGGTCAGGTCGAGCGGTCCGTCGACGGCCAGGGCGAACGGTGCCCCACCCAGCGGCGTGGGGTCGTAGCCCAGGAACAGGTGGTGCATGACCGGGTTGCCGACCAGCACCAGTTCCAGCACCTCGTCACGGGTGGCCTCCACCTGTTCGACCAGGTCGCCCACCAGGTCGTCGAGGGCGGATCGCACCGCATCGGTCAACTGGACCTCGCCGCCCGGGTTCATCATCACGTAGGAGACCCGACTCATCAGGTCCTCGCCGAAGCGGATCTGGGGGTTCATGGCTCCCGCGGTGGCCAGCACCTCACCGGTGGCCAGATCGCAGAGGTGACCGGCAATGGTCGTCGAGCCGACGTCCATCGCGATGCCCAACGCCCGGTCGCGCAGCCCGGGCCACACGGCCACCACCTGGTGACCGTCGCGCACCGCGACGGTCACCGTGCGACCCCTGTCGGCCAGAGCCCGCTGTACGTCGACCACCAGGTCGTCGGCCACCGCCAGGCCGTCGAGGTTCCACTGGTCGGTGAGGGCGTTCAACAGGCGTCGGACTTCGCCAATGGACTCGTCCAGCGTCGGCTCTGGCACCTCGACGAGGCGCAGGATCAGGACCGGATCGAGGGCTAGATCGCCCAGGTCGATCTCCTTGCGGACCACCTGACGGTGGACCTGGCTCTCAGCCGGTACGTCGATCACCAGGTCGCCGCAGATCATCGCTGCGCAACCCAGTCGACGGGGTCCGGTCAGCGGCCGCCGACCCCGGTAGTCGCCCTCGGTGGTCCCCCTGGCCGAGACGTGGTCCTCGACCGCGGTGATCCCGTGCTTGGCGAACTCGCCGAACGTGGGCTCCACCTGGCATCGGCCGCATATACCGCGACCGCCGCACACCGAGTCGAGGTCGACGCCGAGGCGACGGGCGGCATCCAGCACTGTGGTTCCATGGGGAAACGACCCGCGCAGCCCCGAAGGGGTGAAGACGACGAGGTGCCCGTCGGGGTCGGTCATGGGTGCGTCGGCTCGGCTCAGACGGGCCGACGGCGGCGGTTGCCACGGCGTTCGCGGGCGCCACAGGGGGCGTCGGGGTCGCGGTGGTGGCGGATCCACGTGGCGCAGTCGGTGTCGGCACCAGCCAGCACGTCGGCCGCCTGGATGGCCGTCTTCACCTCGGGGTGGAGCGGACTCATGATGGCCGACGTCATCCCATGGCTGATGGCCATGGCCAGGAACGTGCCGGTCACCGCATGCCGGTTGGGTAGGCCGAAGCTCACGTTGGACGCGCCGCAGGTGGTGTTGACCTTCAACTCCTCGCGCAGGCGTCGCACCAGGGTGAAGACCTGCTGCCCCGCCGTGCCCATGGCGCCAATGGGCATGACGAGCGGGTCGACCACCACGTCGGCCGCCGGGATGCCGTGGTCGGCAGCCCGTTCCACGATCTTCTTCGCCACCGCGAAGCGCACGTCGGGGTCCTCGGAGATGCCGGTGTCGTCGTTGGAGATGGCCACCACCGCGGCGCCGGCCCGGGCGACCAGCGGTAGGACCCGCTCTAGCACCTCGTCCTCGCCGGTGACCGAGTTGACCAGCGGTTTGCCCTGGTAGACGGCGATACCGGCCTCCAGGGCGTCGATGATCGACGAGTCGATGGACAGCGGGACGTCCACCACCGACTGGATCAGCTTGATGGCCCGGGCCAGCAGGGCCGGCTCGTCGGCCAGCGGGATGCCGGCGTTGATGTCCAGCATCCGGGCGCCCGCTTCGACCTGGGCGATGGCGTCGGCCTCGACCCGGCTGAAGTCGCCGGCTTTCATCTCCTCGGCTAGGAGCTTGCGGCCCGTGGGGTTGATTCGCTCGCCGATCATCACGAACGGTCGGCCGAAGCCGATGGCCACCTCGCGGCTGGCGGAGCTGAGAATGGTGTCGGTCATCTGGGTGATGGCTCTCTGTTCAGGGTTCTGTTGACGGGGGAGTTGTCGATGGTTGCCGGGGGGAGGGTTGCGGAGAACCTGGTCAGTCTTCAACGCCTCCCGAGCGCACCAGGCGCTCGAGTCGGTCACGGTCGTAGGCGGCGTCGATGCGGGCCGCCTCGTCGGCCACCGCGGCGGCCATATCGGTGGCCAGGTCGGCCGACTCCCGTCGCCACTCGCCCACGTAGGAGTCGGTGTCCTCCATGCCGGCGACCATGGCCGCCCGGTCGATGGCGTGCTGGAACCGGGCATCGAGCAGTGCCTTCTCCCGGGTCCGTCCCTGTTGGGCGGTGACCTGGGCGGGAATGTCGCGCCAGTAGATGGTGACGAGCTGGACGGCCATGGGCTCAGCGGACCCCTGTGGGGAAGGTCGACGGGACGGTTGACGGGATAGTTGGCGGCGCAGCTGTCGGGGTGCGGTTGCCGGAGGCTATGGCCTCGGTGGTAGGCCGTGAAGAGGGTACGGCGACGGCCACGGAGGTCCCGGCCAGGAGGTGGCTCTCCAGGTTGGACAGTCCGGTGGGTCGGTGCTCGAAGGACAGGCCCAGTCGTTCGGCTGCCGCCCGGGCGCGGACCTCCAGGTCCGGATCGCTCGTCTGGGAGATGTAGACGAGGCGCCGATAGTTGTTGAAGACCGCATCGAGCATCTCGGGGTGGGTGTCCAGCCAGAAGGCCTTCACCACCAGTCGATCGAAGTGCCTGACGAGGTAGTCGGTCAGGAAGAAGGTTCCCAGTTCCTCGGCGTGGAGGGTGGCGAAAGCCTCACTGCCGGTCAGGAACTCGTAGCAGTGATCGCCGGGTAGGCGGTCCACGCCGAGTTCGGCACACACCGCGTCGAGGCGGCCACCGGTTCCGCAGTCGGCGTAGCCCACGAAGATCCGCTGGTATTGGCCGGCGGCGGCTCGCACGCGCGCGGCCACCGCGTCGGGGATGACGTCGGGTGTGTTGTGGTACGAGGCGGGCAGGCACTCGATGTCGACGTGGGAGAGGCCGTTGGCCTCCACCACCTGGAGCAACTCGCGGGCGAGTGCTCCACAGGCGACGACGAGGGTTCCCCCGCCGGGCGCCGCGGGGGCGCCGGTGGGCTCGATCACCGTCCGGGTCAGGCTGCCGCGGCGCGGCGCTCGGCCACCAGGCGGCTCGCCGTCTCGGCAGCCACCGCGGCATCGCGACAGTAGGCATCGGCACCGATGGCCTCGCTGAACTCCTCGTTCAGCGGAGCGCCACCGACGATCACCGAGTATTCGCCGCGGAGGCTCTTCTCCTGGAGGGTGTCGATGACGACCTTCATGTACGGCATGGTGGTGGTCAGCAGGGCCGACATGCCGAGGATGTCGGGCTTGTGCTCGTCGAGCGCTCCGAGGAACTGCTCGACGTCGGTGTTGATCCCGAGGTCGATGACCTCGAAGCCGGCGCCCTCGAGCATCATCCCGACCAGGTTCTTGCCGATGTCGTGGATGTCGCCCTTGACGGTGCCGATGACCACCTTGCCGATGGGTTCGGCGCCTGTCTCGGCCAGCAGGGGCCGGAGGATGGCCATCCCGGCCTTCATGGCGTTGGCGGCCAGCAGTACCTCGGGTACGAAGAGGATGCCGTCGCGGAAGTCGATGCCGACGATGCGCATGCCTGCGACGAGGGCGTCGTTCAGGACCCGACTGGGTCCCCAACCGCGACCCAGGAGGATGCTGGTGCCCTCGGTGATCTCGTCGGCCAGACCGTCGTAGAGGTCGTCGTGCATCTGGGCGGTGAGGTCCTCGTCACTGAGGTCCGCCAGGATGATCTCTTCTTCGATGTCCTGCTCTTCGGCCATTGATGCGCTCCGTTGCGGATCGGGGGACGCGTGTACGTCTCGTGGTAAGCCGTGGATGCCCTGGAGGGGCGGGTCGGATCGTCGTCACGCTATCCCGGAAGGCCGAAATCGGTTTCCCGACAGGTGGGAAAATCCTGTATGGTGGGAAATCTAGTGATCCGAGGAGGGGTTGTCCACTCTCCGGTATGGACTTCCCGCACCGCGGGATGACCGCCGGGAGCGACGTCCGCCACGGATCGTCAGGTCGAAGCCGAGACGACCACGAGACGAGTAGGCCAGTGCAGAGTGTCCAGAGCATCGACCGGGCCTTCCAGATCCTGAGCGAGGTGGCCGACGACCCGGCCGGTATAAGCGAAATCTCGCGGCGTCTCGACCTCCCGACGAGCACGGTGGCCCGCCTTCTGGCCACCCTCGAGCAGTTGGGCGCCGTCGAGCGAGTGGTCGACGACAACGGCTACCGGATCGGGCCGGCGCTCGTCACCATGGCGGCCAGCGTGGATCCCACACAGAGCCTGCTGGCCGTGGCCCAGTCGACCATGCAGGAACTGGTTGACCTGGTGGCCGAGGCGGTGGGCCTGTCCATCCCCGCGGGATACGACGTCCACTACATCGGCCAGATCGACTGTGCGAACCCCGTTCAGGTCCGCGACTGGACCGGCGTCAGCCTGCCCATGCACATCGTCCCCTCGGGGATGGTCGTCCTCGCCCACTGGCCCGGCGATGCCGTCGACCGGTACCTCAGCCGCAAGCTCGATCGGTACACCCCGGAGTCGGTCATCGGACCGGATCGGATCCGGTCACGTCTGGCCGAGATCCGCGAGACGGGCATCCTCTGGATGGAGGAGGAGTTCTCCGAGGGAATCAACTCGGTGGCCGCCCCGTTGTTCAACCAGGCCGGCGCCGTGGTGGGTGCCCTGCACAGCCACGGACCGAGCTACCGGTTCCCGGATGACGTCCTGCGCGACATCGTGGCCGACCGGGTTCGCTCGGCTGCCGCCGAGATCTCGTCGGCCCTCGGCTACGTGGCCTGAGGCCTGCCCCCGGTCCTGCCGAAGGTCGGCCGCTCATGGTCCATCCCGTCGCAGACAGGACCGGACACAGGTCTCAGGTGCGCCAGGTGGTGCGAAGCGTCTCGAGGCCACCGTCCACCGAGATGGTCTGTCCGTTGACGAACCGAGCGGCCGGTGAGGCGAGGAACACGGCCATCGCTGCGATGTCCCGACCTTCCACGAACGTACGCATCGAGACCTGCTTCTCGTAGGCGGCCCGCAGGCCGGCGGCCGACGCCCCTGTGGCGGCAGCCTCGGCATCGATCACCCGCGCCATCCGGTCACCGTCCACCGACCCCGGACACAGGACGTTCACCCGGATCCCGAACTCGCCCACCTCCATGGCCAGGGTGTCACCCAGTCCGACGACGGCGTACTTGGACGCCGCGTAGGGCGACCGCATCGGGAAGCCGGTGATCCCGGCGGTCGACGAGGTCAATAGGATCGACCCGCCACCGGCTGCCCGCATGGCCGGGATGGCCCGGCGACAGCACAGGAAGGCGCTGCGTACGTTGACGGCCATCGTCCGGTCCCAACCCTCCACGTCGAGGTCCTCCACGGGTCCCGTCGGGCCGGTAATGCCCACGTTGGCGCACAACACGTCGAGGCCGCCTAGGCCACCGGCGTCGGTAGGCGCCAGCACCGCGTCGAACAGGTGGTCCACTGCGGCGGGATCCGAGACATCCACGCCGGTGAAGCCGCAGCCGTCGGGTTCGCCGCCGGCTGTCGTGGCGAGGTCGGCCACGTGGACCCGGGCGCCCGCCTCGCCGAACGCCTCGGCCATGGCCCTCCCGATCCCCGAGGCGCCACCAGTGATCAACACCCGCTGCGGTTCGGTCACCTCCGGTTCGGTCATGGGCACCCGTCCTGTTCCTCTCGGTGGCATGCGCGTCTCCGTCTACGTGTGTTCTTCCGGTGGCATGCTTCCCGGTCGCGGAAGTTAGCCCCACAGCGGACCCCCTGACGGCCTGTCAGGCGAGCACGATTTTGCGGCTGCATGTCGTCAGCATCGTCCGGAGGGGGTAGGTACGCTTCCGGCGCCCCGCGGCGATCGCCGTCAGGCATCCAACCAACCGCCCCTGGTCGGCCCCACCCAACGTGGTCGAGCCGCCCCGGGCCGTGTCGCAGGAGAACAACCGAATGAGTGATTTCCCGACTCGCGCCAATGTCGTCGTGATCGGTGCCGGCATCGTCGGTAACTGTCTCGTCGGCCATCTGGCCCGCCTCGGCTGGACCGATCTGGTCCTGCTGGAAAAGGGTCCGTTGCCCAATCCCGGAGGATCGACCGGCCACGCGTCGAACTTCATCTTCCCGGTCGACCACAACAAGGAGATGGCCCTGCTCGGCGAGCAGAGCGCCAATCAGTACCGGGACATGAACCTCTCGGTCGACTCCGGTGGCATCGAGGTGGCCCGCACCCAGGCTCGCATGGACGAACTCCAGCGTCGGATGACCTCGGCCAAGGCGTGGGGCATCGAGGCCCACATGCTGACCCCCTCCCAGGTCAAGGAACTCGTTCCATTCATCAACGAGGACGTCATCCTCGGCGGCTTTCACTGTCCGACGGTGTCGGTCGTGGACTCGCTCGAGACGGGTACCACCATGCGTCGTGAGGCCATCGAGACGGCCGGTTGCCAGGTGTTCGCCAACACCGAGGTGCTCGACATTGAGACCACCGAGGGCGCTGGCGGCGTCACCACCGTCACGGCCGTGGTGACCGACAAGGGCACCATCGAGGCCTACTACGTGGTCGTGGCCTGTGGCGTGTGGTCCAACCGCATCGCCAACATGGCTGGCGCCACCATCCCGCTGGTCCCCGCCGTCCATCAGATGGCCGACGTGGGCCCCATGGACATCCTCGCCGAGACCAACAACGAGATCGGCTACCCGATCGTCCGAGACATGGACACCTTCTGCTATGAGCGGCAGTCGTCGGGTTCCATGGAGGTCGGTTCGTACGGTCACCGGGCGATCCTCCACCACCCGGATGAGATTCCGTCCAACGCCGAGGCCGCGCTCTCGCCGACGGAGATGCCGTTCACGCCGAACGACTTCGACGACCAGATGGAGACGGCCATCGAGCTGATGGACATGCTGGGCGACGCCGAGATCAAGTACGCCATCAACGGTCTGCTCTCGCTGACGCCGGACACCATGCCCTGCCTCGGCGAGACCACCGAGGTTCGCAACCTCTGGTCGGCCGCCGCCGTGTGGGTCAAGGAGGGTCCGGGTATGGCCCAGGTCGTCGCCGAGTGGATGACCCACGGCTACCCCCGGGTCATCGACGTCCACGGTGCTGACATCGCCCGCTTCTACGATCAGGAGCGCTCCGACGAGCACATCTGGTCCCGGGCCGACGAGCACTTCAGCAAGACCTACGGCATCGTCCACCCGGTCGAGCAGTGGGAGGGGCGCCGAAACCTCGAGGTCGGCCCGTACTTCTCACGCCAGCAGGACCTCGACGCCACCTTCTTCCAGGCCCGGACCTGGGAGCGTCCGCAGTGGTACGGCGCCAACGCGGACCTCGTCGAGCGTTACGGCCTGGCCGAGCGCGAGGTGGAGTGGGACAACCGCTGGTGGAGTCCCATCACCACCGGCGAGCACCTCAACATGCGGGAGCACTGTGGTGTGGTCGACCTGAGCGCCTTCCAGATCTACGAGCTCGACGGTCCCGGTGCCATCGAGTACGCCGAGCGCCTGGCCGTCAACAAGGTCGACGTGGCCGTGGGTCGGTCGATCTACACCCCGTGGCTGACCCCCGACGGTGGCTTCCACTCCGACCTCACGATGATGCGTCTCGGCGAGGACCGGATGCGGATCGTGACTGGCGTGTTCGACGGCGGCCGCGACGAGTTCTGGACCCGGCGTCACATGCCGACCGACGGCTCGGTGACGTTCACCAACATCACCAGGCAGCTCACCACGCTCGGCCTGTGGGGTCCCAACGCCCCGGCCGTGCTGTCCCAGTTGACCGGTCAGGACCTCAGCCGGGACGGCTCGCCCTACGGCTCGATCATCGACGCCGAAGTGGCCGGTCTGCCCGTCCAGCTGTTCCGCATCTCCTACGTCGGGGACACCGGCTGGGAGATCTACACGGCGTGGGACAACGGCCCCGCCCTGTGGGACGCCCTCATGGAGGCCGGTGCCGACCAGGGCATCCGAGCGACCGGTGGCGGTGTGTACGGCTCCTCGGGTCGCCTCGAGAAGGGCTACCGCCTGATGGGCGCTGAGCTGGAGAGCGAGTACAACCCGCTGGAGGCCGGCCTGGCCCGACCGAAACTCAAGGCCGCCGACTTCATCGGACGTGAGGCCTACCTGGCGGCCCGCGAGGCCGGCGATCCCGAGGTGTCGATGTGCACCCTCACCGTCGAGGACCAGACCGACGGTCAGGGTCGGAAGCGACACATGATGGGCGGCAACGAGCCCATCCTGGACGCCGACGGCGGTCGCATCGTCGACAGCCACGGCCGGGTCAGCCGGGTGACCTCGGCGGGCTACGGCCCGTCGGTTGGAAAGCACCTGCTGATGTCGTACCTGCCGCGGGAGCTGGCCGTGGTCGGCACTGACCTGCAGGTCATGTACATGAACGAGACCTACCCGGTGAAGGTGACCTCCACGGGGGCGGTGTTCGACCCGGACGATACGCGGCTGAAGGGCTGATCCGACGATCATGAGGATCCTCGTCTGTGTCAAACGCGTCCCGGCTCCCGGAGCACGCATCAACGTGACCGCCGACGGCCAGGCCGTCGACGCCGCCCACCTGGGCTTCACCACCAGCCCGCACGAGGAGTGCGCGCTGGAGGAAGCCGTCCAGCTAACCGAGGCCCACGGGGGCGAGGTCACCGTCATGACCCTCGGCCCCGCTGCGGCCGAGGAGCAACTGCGCTACGCGGCCAGCGTCGGCGCCCACCACTTCGTGCTGATCCCGATCGACGACGTCGATTGGGACCCGCAGCGCACCGCGTCGGCCCTGGCTGAGGCCATTGCCGCGGTGGAGGAGACCGACGGTGCGTTCGACCTAATCCTGTTCGGGAACGAGTCGGCTGACGCCGGTGGCTTCCAGGTCGGGGTGCGGGTGGCCAACCATCTGGGACGCCCCATCGTGAACGGCATCAAGGGGATCGACATCGGTGGGGAACAGGGTGGGGAACAGGGCGGGGATCTGGCCGAGGGTTTGGTCGCGGCCCGTCGCGAGATCGACGGCGGTTTTGAGGTCTACAACGTGCCCATGCCGGCGGTGTTGGGCGTCAAGGAGGGAATCAACCTCCCGCGGTATCCGACCATGAAGGGCCGTCTGGCCTCCAAGAAGGCCGTGGTGGCCACCGACGAGCGGACCGTCGAGGCCGGTGGACAGGTGCGATTGCGCCTCCACCGTCCGGTGGAACAGATCAGCGAGACGGTGATCCTGGGAACCGGCCCGGAGGCTGCCCCGGCAGTCGTGGACTTGCTCGAGGAACTCGGGGTGCTGTCATGAGCCTGCTCGTCGTCTGCGACCACGACCGTGGCACCCTGTCGGACGCCTCGCTGGAGGCGCTCACCTTCGGGCGCCCGCTGGCCGCTGCCGCCGGTCTCGAGATGGCCGCGGTGGTCATCGGCGAGGGCGCCGATACCGCAGCAGCCGATCTGGGCGCGCACGGCGC
>Ga0315334_10001002_pt1 | contig 17335 bp, 18 predicted proteins | sample M150034915metaG_FD_205555 | JGI IMG/M metagenome (GOLD analysis project Ga0315334, IMG submission 205555) | Ammonia-oxidizing marine archaeal communities from Monterey Bay, California, United States - M1 500m 34915 | ecosystem: Environmental > Aquatic > Marine > Intertidal zone | place: USA... | reverse complement strand
CCTCGATAGGGATGTCTGGTTCATCGTGGCGGGTGATCTGTAATTTTACTTTCCGAGGTGGATTCTCAATGCCTCGAGTCCAAATGTGTTCATTGACAGCAGGATCTATCCATACTTCCTCTTCCTCATCAACCTTCAGATGCCTGATGACTTCACGGCGAATGATCTTCAATGCACGAGGTGCACGCTTGTATCTGGTGATGTTCCATGCCCCCCGTAGTGGGACCGTCAACTCACTTACCGCTGCCCTTGCCACCATCATCACCTCTGGAGTTTGCTTCGACGCCAATTATGTCTACGCGGATGGGTGGTCATTTTACGTGCCGTCTTCATCATGACCCACACTGGAACACGGCGATTCTGTTTAGTGACCTTGTTCAAACGAATCTTCTTGGCTGCTGGTTTATTTCTTGCCATATCAACACCTCTCAAATTCTCCTGATAGTGGAATCACGTCTCTTGGAATCAAGTGAGGCCAGGATGTTCTTCAATGACTGGTCAGAAACCGGAGTTTCAATACGGTCTGAAGCACTGAGTTCTGAGAGTTGTTGTCGGACTTCGTGAGCCAATTCGGGTCGGCTCAATTCCAGTCTAGCCAATCGTTCTCTTGCCTCAGGAGTGAGAACAACCTTCATGGCCTCACTCAACTGCTCCTTCTGCAATGCTTCTGAGTGAGCTTGCTCTTCTGCTTGTAATTGCTCATGGGCTTGATTCTCTACCTGCTTCTGCAGGGATGCAAGACGCTCTTCTCTGAGACGAGTCAACTCGTCATCAGGAGTAGAAACCATACTGCTCACCTTCACACTCCCCTTCAATAATCCTTGAGTTTCGGATATGATTCCTCGGCCGTTGAACGTGTCTCTCTAGCAACCTCGTCCAGCAACTTGTGTCCAGCAGGAGTGATGATTCGGCCCTTGTAGATGGTCTGATCCTCGTCGTGGATATTCTTGATCTCCTTCTCGACCACTTTCTCAATCAATCCACTTTCCTCGAGTTGGATGAGACATGTACGTACCACCTTGCGACTACCCTGCCCTGCTCTGTTGGGAGCAGAGTCTCGATTGACCTTGCCGCCGAAGGCCTGCGCGAGATGGGTGGAACCGATTGGACCGTCACGAGCGACTTTCCTGAGAATGGCCGCACTACGGACCGCCCACCAATTCTCTTGCTCGGGAGGGCGCTCCCTGTGCACTCCAGTCTTTACCACACTGGCCCACTCAGGGGCTGATATACCATCCATGGAAGACAAATGTCCAGCTAGTGCTGGAATGAGAATATCTGCTGGAATATCGCGAAACGTGGTCATGACAAGCACCGAGCGACTCGCCGACAGACCTCCTCTATTTGAAAGGCACGGGGGGCCGTAGGCCCTCCCGTAGGAATTAGGGATAATGTTGAATGGTAAGATTTGAAGCGGAAAGACCGCCGCAGAATACCATGAGGCGTGCATTGGCACAGAATCCAAATCTGCTACGCACCCTGATTGGACTGGGTCTAACGCTTGTCATCATCCTCTCATATGCAGTATATGGAGCGACCATCAATACTGAATATCACGTGTATACAACAGAAAGTTATTCAAGCACTGCGCATTTGACATTGGTGAACAATTCAACCACTCTGAATGATGATCAAAAAGAACAGACTGAGTGGATATGGCACGCCAATATCAACACGACGAATCTGTCGTGGGTGAATGCTAGCCTGACTGGAGTACCAGATGGCAGTATTCTCAAGATCATCAATATTGCCGGTTGGTACAGCCACCCTGAACTGGGTTCAGAGGATGCTGACCAATTCAATTGCGCCTCACAATGTGTGAAGAGAACATCACATTCCTCGGTCAGTGAAGGTGGGGGCGCCGAGTTGACTGGGCTGACGTCCACAGACCCCGCTAGAAGAGACGGCGGAACGGTTCGCGCCGAAAATGCTGCGCAGGCGAGGGAGATGGCGGCCGATGCGATCTCACATGAGTTCGATGAACCTCATTGGGAGATCAGAGTCACCATCATTGGCAATGATTCTGAGGAGCCTGATGTCCAGATTCAATATGTCAATGAAGAGTTTTCCAGTATCAAGCAATTTGCCCTTGATGCTGCCACTGAGATGATGTGGTCTCTCGCCGCTGTGATCGGATGCTTCATTCTGGTCCTGGTCCCCATCATGTTGATCTACATCTTCTCCAGATTGGGAGACAAGCAGGATGTGGATCTTCTGAATGACAATTCAGAGCAAGAATAGGAGGCTGAAATAGCCAACATTTCGTCGCCACCATCAAATATCTAGTGCAGTAATGCATCTTTGAGGCGTATGCGTTACTCGGTATATTGTACCCTTTTCGTGCTGCTGCTGAGCACTGGAGCAGGTGCCTTGTCACAAGTTGTCATGGAAGCGGAGGCTGCTTCAGGAAGAGCCGGTGTAGACGTATATGTCAGTGATATCGACATCACCTACACGAACTCTGCTGATGAGAACAAGTTTCGGATGTTCAGCAGCAACTACCCGATTTCAGGATTCAATCGTCCTGAGAACCTATTCGTGGTTGATGGAGTTCTGGATGTAGAGATGACCATTACGATAACCGCATCCAACAGCGGGACCAGTGACTCCTCGACATTCACTGCTGAGGTCGTTATTTTCCACGATGAATACACTGAATTTGAACTTCATAACACAAGTTTCACTTTTCCGAACGTTCCAGCCTCTGGATCTTCATCAACCAGTTTCTCATGGACACCCAGTTACTCCGGAAACCATAGCATGGAGATTCGGCTGCAGAACTTGAATGACGATGTTTACTCTAACAACATCAAATCACGACATTTGACTGTCGCCTATCATTATGACAACTGTGACGACCTCTCACAGTGGTCCCAGGGAACTGGATGGTCAAGCAACACCGACGCCTATATCTCCACTGGGACGGCATGCCACGTGGGCAATGGACAGAGTAGTACCTACGGCTCCTCCTGGTCCACATCGCTTGACATGCCAATCATGAATCTAGGTGATCTCGCCACCAATCCAACTAGAGTCATTGGCCTCAGTTTCTTTTACACCGGTTCGATACAGAGTGGGGATCTGCTTTCCATCCAAGCCAGAATCAGCAATGGTAGTTGGGAACAATTGGCTTCGCTGACGGGAACCATCGATTCAAGTTTCCTCGATGGTTCAACTAATTGGCAGACCTTTTCGAATCCAGCTGGTAGTCAAGTCACTCCAATAATTCCGATGCAGGCCAGACACTTTCATACCTCGAGCCAATTACGCTTCGCATTCACCAGCGATGCCAGTGGAGAGGATATTGGATATTGGCTCGACGATCTTGTCATTCTATATGATCAAAAAGCCGGAGTCGAGGAATTCGAATGGACCATCAACAGCATAACGGACAGTCAAGCCCGTAGAGGGGAATGGTCGGATCATACGGTTCAGATTTCCAATCATGGTAATCTCTCTGATAGATTCCTACCAGAGGTGACTGGACTTCCTTCAGACTGGGAGGTTGCATTCAATCATGAAACTGGTTCCAATATAGACACCAATAACGGCGTCCGGGTTTCTCCGGGTGATAGTAAGAACATCCGGGTCAGAGTGAAGCCTGGACCCAATGCCAGCATCGGAAATCAATCTTTCACTATCAACATAAATAGCCATGAACAAAACACTGTCAGCGACCAGATGAATGCTGTCATCAGAGTACTTCCAGATCATATCCCCCTGATACTTGAGCAAGTGAATATGCCGACATGTGTGGCTGGGTATTCTTGTGAGTTCTTTGTCGACATTGACAACGTTGGTGACTCATTGGATATATTCGACATCATGGTTTCACCCTTCGATATCCGAGAAGGTTGGTCTCTTGGTCTAGCGTGGGACCAGGACAGTGCGATCACCATAGTTCCAGGGGTTCCGGAAACGGTGAAATTCATTGTCAGTGTTCCGGAAAATGAAGTTCCGGATGTGTATAGTTCAGTGACACTCGAGGTGACCAGCAGGTCGGATTCCTCACGTTCGGACAGCGAGCTGATTCATGCTGCTGCTGCGATGGTTTCAATCGCTGAATTCAGTATCCAAGACATCCATGTCCCGCCCTCAGGTTGGATAATCGACCCCGGTGGTTCGGTGGATGTTCGGTTCACATTGTGGAACAATGCTTCACGTCAAGACACTTTCAATTTTGATCTCGAGGTCCAAGGCAGCAAGACCTGGAGTGTTGACGTACCTGAATACCCCAATCTGCCAATCAACTCAGGGTCAAGCACGGTATACACAGTTACTGTGAATGCTCCAGAAAGTGCCCAAGCTGGAGACCCTGGGCCTGTTTTGATTCCCTATGCTACCAGTACGCGTTCGGGAATGAATATCACAGGACTCCAATTCAATCATATCGAAGTTTCAACCATCCATGATATCGTCATCAGAGAAGTGGATATGCCTTCGACGATAACGCCTGGAAAAGCGACAGTCTACACGGTTGAGATTGAGAATGATGGCAATGGAGTAGTGGATGTCATCATGACTCTTCCAGATCTTCCTCAAACTTGGGAATGGTGGACCATTGTGGATGGAGTGAATATTTCTGGCCCGATTCGATTGACTCCATCTTATGATCTACAAGATATTGCGGTCATTGGAATCAATATTCTTGCTCCTTCAAATGAAGTCGCAGGAGAGAGTCTGGAGTTCACGATTTCCATATCCCCATTAGAAGGTGAAGACATCTCTCCAGATGATAACCACCTGACTCACGAAATCATCACGGCACAGGTCAAGCGACCTGTATTGACTCCTCCTGCTTCATCTGAACTGCAAATGGATACAAGTGGTGAAGTTGAATTCAATTTCACGGTCACCAATGTAGGAAATATCCCCGATGATGCACTCAAGGTCAAGGCCACCTATACTTCCGCCCCTGCAGGAGCAGATATCTCCGTGGTCATTGAACGAGTAGGAGGTGGGCAATCTCTTGGTTCAGAATGGCTCATCAGCACACTGCTGGATGGAGCCAGTGCAGATTTCATTGTCACAATAAAATCAGAATCTGATCTGGTTTTGAATACTGAAATCGTTATCACATTGATGGTCATTGGCGGACTGGATGAGAACAGCCAACCATATCAGATCGAACATGAAGTAAAAATCGTCGCTGACAATCGAAGGGATGTTTCAGTTAATCTGGTATCTGAGACCCTAGATAGCCTCCTCGATGATGGTGAGCAACATTCCTTCGCCCTGGAATTCAACAGCGGCTCTTCTATCGATGAATACGTATCGATCATCTTCGTCTATGCAGGGGACATGAAATGCAATGGACTTGAAGTTGTAAACGTCCACAACCTGACCCTGGTGGAACCACCAAGTCTTGCAACCACATTCTACTCCTTGGAATGTGTGATTGACCGGGGCGGTTCGGGAACCGTCAATGATATCAATATCAAGGTATCAATCGATGATGAAACTATTTTTGAGAGGAATGCTGCAGCATCATGGAAAGAGGGTTCTAAGGCCTCAGAGGGCCTGTTATCGGCACTTGGTGAAGAGAGTATCTATGCTGGCGGTGCGGGAATTCTATTGCTCATCGTCATCTCATTATTGGTGATGTCTCGAAGCAAGGAGGAGGATGCGGACGATGAGATTGAAAGTCAATATCCAGACGCTGTTGAGTATGGCCAACCTGCTCAGGTAGAGAGTTCATATCCGCAAGAGACAGTACCATATGGACAGAACTTCGAGCCCGTACTGCAAGCTGCCAGTTCCTATCAACCACTACCTTCAGGTCCGCCAGCCAGTACCGTGCAGCAACCAGTTGTCGAACAGCAATCTCTTGCAAATGCATCAGAACTGCTGACTCCAACCACCACTGCAGTGATTGAGGATAGAACCTATTCTGATGGCTTCAGCAACTCCCAACTCCTCGCTTCAGGATGGAGTCAACAGCAGATCGATGAGAGATATGCAGATACAACAACCGTAGTCAGTGAAAGTTCTCCTGCTCCGCTTCAGAATGCTTTCGATTCATTGGTGACAACACCAATCGAGCAAGAAGTGGCCGCTATTGAGACGGTGACAACTGAACCTGAGATGATTCAAGATGAAGAAGTGAATATCGATGTTGATATGATTTCAACTGACAGCAATACTCTGCCATCAGTGAATTGCATCATCAGTGGAGTGGCCCTGACCGCCAACCACCAATGGAGTCAATGTCCGGAATGTGGGGGGTGGGCAGACGCCACGGCCAAAGCCACAGTAAGTAATTGTCCGCGCTGCCGTGCTTCATGGTAGCCGACATCGTCTTGAAAGAATCACCTTCAGAGATGGGCATGGAGTTGTCTGGTGCATGGTATGCTCTATTCGTTTCAGTATCTTTTCTGGGCATCAGCACGTGGTATCTACGCAACTTCTCGGAAAAAGTCAATTTAATGCGATTCTGTGCAATTCTTGGCAGCGTCTGTATGTTGGGATTGGTAATCTGGACATGGAACTTGGACTGAGGTATGAAGTATGGTCGAATTACCAGGTGTCGAAGAACATGAATTAGCGGACAAGTATCCTGTCCGTTTGCCAGTTTGGTGGGCTCGAAGAGGTGGTGCGGGAGCGCATCCCGTAACAGCCGGTGTAAGTGGCAGACGAGTAGTATTGCGGTTCGAGAAGAAATTCAACAGGTTGGAGAGAATGGCACATCGCCTGCTTGGAGGGAGTAAGGAAATTCGCAGGCCACTGGATGACCTCAACAGTTTACTCTGGGAATTATGCGACGGAAACAGGAGTTTTGCCGAAATCTGCAGAAGTCTTGATTCCACCTTCCATGAAAGAGTAGCCCCTGTTCAGGAAAGAACTGCTCTTGGATTAAGGAATCTGAAAATGTTGAACTGCATAGCGATTCTCGATGAACCCTTCGCAGAGGGCTGGCCAACGGGGCCGGGGGTAACACCTCCGAACCAGAATCTCCCCGAATTAGATGAAGCATTGGACTTCGACGCAGAACCGCTGGATGGTGAAGTCTGTGATTGGCCAGATGAAGAATGATCAGAGTAGTGAATTGATGAGTTCCGGCGGACGGGTGATGACCGCAATACTGCCGTTATCATACACTGGACGTTGCATCAATCGGGGATTGCTGGCCAACAATGAGGCAACCACCTGCGGGTCATGGAGAGTATTCACGTCCACCCCTGTACTTGGAAAATCTGCATCTTGTACTCTGACCAGAGAACTGGCATTTCCTTGCAAGCGAGAAATCAAATCAAGTATCTGGGCCTCATCCAAGGGGGTCTTCAGATATTCAACCAATGTGAATTCAGCCTTTGAATCCACAGCAATAGCCAATGTTTGTCTTGATTTTGAGCAACGCGGATTATGATACAGGGTTCCCATGCTCAGCGGAAACAGTAGCCATTCACAAGGCTTGCCACACCAATCTCAAGCCAATACCGTCAGATATCCTATCAATTTCAGCACTGGCTCTAGCTGCACTTCTAGTCGCTTCCGACTCTGTGAACCATGAGCCTCCCCGGTGCACTCTTCGCGAGGGGTTTCCTCCCGCCAGCCATGCAGATGCATCACTGGGAGCTCCTCTGAAATCATCATGCCATGTATCAAGACACCATTCAGCAACATTGCCACATATATCATGGAGACCCCATGGATTTGCCTGCTTCTGGGCAACCATCTTCGATGTTCCACCTGAATTCCCTGCATTCCATACATGTTCATGGATATCCCTGTCAGCATCTCCTGAATACCATTCACTCTTGGTTCCTGCTCGGGCTGCAATCTCCCATTCTGCTTCACTGGGCAATCTGAATATTCCATCATGGTGCCAGCCATCCATTGCATCAAAAAAATCCGACAGCCTATCTCCAAAATTGTTGGCGGCCACCCAATCAACTCTCTCTACTGGCCGTAACCCCGCATCAAAGCCATCACAGAAGCGACTTGGATTTGAACCACAGACTTCGCTCCAGACACTCTGCAGCACCGGCCTGATGGAGACCCAAATCTCTGAATCCAACAACACTGTTCGAACTGGAGATTCATTAGGATTCGAACCAGACCTTTCACTACCTATACCATACTCTCCGACAGGCAACAGAACGTACTCCTGACCCAGGGGGTCCTTTCTTCTCTGCATGCTCATTCCTCAGCAACTATCGGAGACGTTTTGCCGCATCTATCAAAGATGCAACAAGTGTTTCAATTCTGCCGCTGATCTCATCATCACTGAGATTTCCGTCCTCATCAAATGCCTCCTTGACATGGCCAACAGCTACTTGCTCCGGAATCACCCAACCATGTAGCCAACGAATACACACCCGCATATGATTAAGAGTATTGGAATTTGAAATCCCGCCAAGACTGGACATCAGAGCAAAGACCTTGCCACCCACGTGATCCTTGTACAACCAATCAAGCGTGTTCTTCATGACACCTGACATGGTACCGTGGTATTCGGGACTGGATAGGATGAATGCATCGCATGAACTGGCCAAAGATTGGAATTCCTTGACATTCTCATTCTGCCAACAACCTTCTTCACCAACCAAAGGGAGTGGCTTCTCTGCCAGTTCCCAGAACTGGATGTCGGCACCAGCCTCCTCAGCCATTGCCAAAGCAAGTCGGACAAGTCTAGTATTCTTTGATTCATTCCCATAACTCCCAGAAAGGCCGAGAATCTTGATGGCTCCATCTCCCATGGTGGCCGCTCATCATTCACGTTCAAAGTGATTTGCAATAAAGGACTTATCAAGATACGGAACTTGATGAGGTAATGCTTATCCCATGTTCGTACCGGTCTCCTGCCGGTGTATCTGTGACCTCCATCGGCAACAACCCCCCCTCGGACCCAACCTCCATGCTGACTGAGGGTGATGATATCTCATCCGAAGCCTTGGAAAACGCCGGCCTCTCCAGCATGGTGGAGGAACCTGTTGTGGAACCCGAAGAAATGGCTGATGATGACCCATGGGCGATGACTGATGTTGATGAGGTTGGTGAAGTCACCAGCGCCCTATCCAGCGATCTGAAGATGGATGAAGATCTGGAAACGGTCGCAGCAGAAGGTTCTGATGAACTAGAGACTATGATTGCAGATGGCGAAGCACTCACTCGTGATGGAAATAACCAGGAAGCTTTGACGTTGTTCAATAAAGCAATTGCAATGGACCCTGGAGCGGAGATGGCGTGGTTCAACAGAGGTGTCATCCTTGAAGCACAAGGCGATACTCGTGGCTCACGTCAGTCGTTTGGAATCACGCTGGATCTTAATCCTGAGCATGGTCCCGCTGCTGCAAATCTCGCAATAATCTTGGATCGCATGGGCGATTCACAAGGAGCGAAACGCTGGGCCAAAGTGGCACTCGATAGTTTTCCTGGCCATCACTTGTTGCTGGATCTCTTGCGGAAAGGTAATTCTTCAGATTCTGGAGTCGTAGCAGATGCGAATACGACTGATATCCGAATCATGGGTCAGGCCCAAGCCTCAGAGGCAGCTCCAGAAAGGGCTGATCTGGTGTGGTCAGAGGATGATGTGAAGGATGCTATGGATGCGCATGGTATACGCGATCGAGAAGCAGTATTGGAGGAAGCCAGATTGCACGATGCTGATGGTAATCTGTATCTGGACAAGGAGGAATTGCATTCTGCTGCCGGGTTGGTAGCGGCAACGAAAGTCGCCGAAGCAGAGGCTGAATCGAGAGCAGCGTCCAGAGAAGTGGACGGCGTTGGTGAACAGACAGTGGTTTCTTCAGGTCCTGATCTGGAAACTCTGTGTAATCAAGCCAAAGGATTGCTTCGCACAGGTGATGCAAAAGGGGCATTGTCAATGTTGATGGAACATCTTCACGACTCGGCAGCGCAGCATCCGGATTCATGGAGGGTCGCTGCTGGAGCAATGGCTAGATTAGACCTCAATGACAATGCTATCGATGCTTTCAACCATGCATTGAATCTAGATGATGGAGATGCATCCGCATGGTACAATCTAGGAGCCATCCATCGTAGAAAGAGTGAGAGTGAACGTGCTGCAGAGTGTTTCAAGAATGCGCTGGAACGAAAGCACGATTATGTCAGAGCCGCTCACAGTCTTGCCACCATCAGTATCGAAACGGGAGACATCGAGGGAGCATTGAATTCGTGGAGGAAATTGTTGGAACTGGAACCTGAACATGATTCAAAGAATGATTTTGCCACCCTATTGGTAGAGCTAGCTGAAGGAGAAGCGGAAGTTCTTGAGCATGTGAGTGGAGTCCCCCCAACCATCCCCGAAGGGCCCGTTCTTGCAGCGGAAGTTCTAGGCATGTTGAGTGGTGATTCTACTTTGAGGGCACGCGCGTTGAGTATTGCTGGCATGCATACTGATGCAGTTCTTTGTTGGAAAGAAATGTTGAAGATCAATAAAGAAGAGGCATCATACTGGTTGGGTCTTTCCAAAGCCTTGATCGCAGCAGGTGACGAATCGACTGCGGCCCGATGCAGGAAGAAGTATGACGAGTTGAGCGGAGGAGGATCTCTGGATTCTGCCAATCAATCTCTGGCCATAGAAAACCCACAACCTGCTGCTATAGCGGTAGTGGAAGCGGTTTCCATTCCACCAGAGCCGGCTCCTGTACTTTCTGAGTCAATTCTTCTGAAGCCAATTCCTGAACCTGTGGCCACGGAGACGGAAGTCATAGAATCACCTGAGATCGATCTGGCCAAAGTCGCATTGGATGCTACACAGAAAGTTTCCTCTGAAGCCAATATCTCAGTGGTTGCCAAATCAACAGCTATTGCCAACCAAGATGTTGAATGGTACAACAAAGGATTGGGATTGCTGGCTGACAAGAAGTACAAGCAAGCCCTATCTTGTTTCGACAAAGCCCTCCCGATGTTCACGCATGATGATGCGATGATCATCAGAATACTGAATGCCCGAGGGAATTGTTTCTATTATCTTGAGGAATATCCGAAATGTATCGAAAACCATCACAAGGCTATGCTCATCGACCCTAATTCAGTGACCGGTGCCACATTGTACAACATGGGGACGGCATATGGCGAGATGGAAAGATATGATGATGCGGTCAAGTGCTTTGAACAATCGATTCCACGTGATTTGACCAAAGAACAACAGAAATTGGCCAAGGAACAAGTTCGCCGCTGTAATCTCTTGAGCAAAGAGAAGACCAAGAAGGGACGTTGAGGATGAGCGTGGATTCGGAACCGGTTGAAGATGTCATCGGACGTCTCATTGATTCCGGACTTGAAGAGAAGGAGGCAAGAGTTGCTGTTTCTCTGGCAGGGCGTGAACCGCTCAAAGCCAGCGAGATCGGTAACATAGTTGGAATCACTCGCATGGACGCATACAACACCCTGAAGCGCTTGCAGGAAAAAGGTCTGGCCAGTTCCACAGTGGATAGGCCAATGCGTTTTGTCGGTAATGCTATTGCAGACATCTTCCGACTTCTGATCAGTCATGAGGAGGCTGAACTTCGTAGACTGAAACTCCATCTTGATGAACTCAATAATAACTTGGAAGCATTTGTCACCTTGCCACCTGATATCCGTGAACCTACCTTCACCGTCATCAAGGAGAAGGCGCATATTCAGGCTTCATTGAAGAGATTCATCGAAGATGCAGAGTATGATGTGACATTGATATTGGGACGATGGGGAATTCTACACATCGAACGCTCTGGGAGTATTGAAGTGATCAATCAAGCCTCACGGAGAGGGGTGAATGTAAGAGTGATCGCTCAAATAGAGGAAAAGACCAATCGTTTCTACGATGAACTCCATGCAGCGATCGAGGTTCGACATAGTGATGTTTCCACTTCTGGTTCTGTGTTGATCGATGAGGATGTCGTCATACAATTCATGTCCATGGACTCTAATCCAATCGGCCGTGGAAAGGACGATAGTGCATTGATAGTTGAATCGGAGGCATTCTTGAAGGCTCAGCGCGAACTTGTTGATTCTGTTTGGGCCAATTCAATTGACATCAATAGTGCAAGGAGCAGGATTTTGGATAAACAGATGATTGAACCTTTGAATATCTCACTTGGAGGGGGCTCATTCTACAATAGATTGAGGGAAGGTATTCTTGAGGCAATGATGGGAGAAGGTGATTCGATTGTTGGATGGACAAATACAGTATTTCGCCACCAAGGTGAGTCTCTCCCGCAGATTCCATCGAGAGCCTTTGAGCTCATGGGAATAAATTTAGACCCTGTTCTGCGTAACATCGGGAGAAGAATTGGTGAGGAAATCGCATTGGAATATTCACATATCGATGATAATGATGATTTCCTCTGGAAATTGAAAGAGATATGGATGGAATTGGAGATGGGTGAATTGACTATCGAGGGAGACCCTCCTGAAACCGTGGTCGTCAAGGATGGTGGAGCCTGTGGCGGACAACCTGCCCTCGGTGGAATGTTCTGTCATCTTGATGAGGGAATCCTGAGCGGGATATTAGAAGCGAGATATGGCCATTCAGCAGAGGCGGTGGAGAGATTATGTACGTCGATGGGTACTGATCATTGCCAGTATGATATTCAATTCAAACATTGAAAATTACACACACGTTGAAAAAGGAGCCCTGTCAGGAAGGTTTGATCAAGATGGATTGCGGAACCTGTCCTACCACCGATGCAGTTGTTATCGAGGTCCCCGAACAGGTGGACTGTATGCTAACAGTCACTGAATCAGCGGTCAAGATGTTGTCTGATGCATTTGGTGAAGACCGTTCAGCAGCCTTGTTGGTTGGAGTTCTTTCTGGAGGATGCTCCGGATATATGTATGATTTACAGATAGTGACTGAGACTGATATCGATTGTCAAGAATTGACCATTGAAGGATTCCGAGTTCTTGTTCCCAATGCTGTCAGCCATCTTTTGAATGGAATCGAAATTGATTATGTTGATCAATTGATGGGAGGGGGCTTCAAGATAAACAATCCAAATGCCGACCGCTCCTGTGGTTGTGGTGAGAGTTTCGGATGAAACTTCATTCTTCAGTCGAAAGAACACTTCTGATTCTTAGAGGTGGAGACAGTATAGGTTTTCTGCATCGGCTATCAACCAATCATCTTGAGGATATGAAGGTCGGTTCATGCACCAGTACAGTATTCACTGATTCAAATGCCAGAATAATAGATATGGGCATCATTGGAAAAATGCAGGATATGACTTTCTTCATCGGACACATGAGCAATCATCAACGATTGTGGGAACACCTCATGACACGGAAACTGATGGATGATATTGAAATCACAGATTCCACTGAATTGAATGATTTCTATCTGCTATCCACGCCAATGGCTGGAGAAGCCATCGAGAGTCGAGAGAGTGCAACCCTAGTGGCTGATGGGCCATTCACCCTGGCTGTCATTTCCAAGATCAGCGACCAAGGGCCACTATTGGAGGATTTCGAGGAAGATGCCGATGCCATCGAACGCATACGTATTGAGAATTGTCACCCCGGTCCTGCCGAATTGAGTAGCGATCATACTCCTCTCAATCTAGGATTAGGGCACTTGGTTCATGAGAACAAAGGATGCTATCTTGGTCAGGAGATATTGGCGCGAATGCGTAGCCGTGGTAGAAGTGGAAAACAACTCACGCTGGTCAGAGGAGAGAGGCTGGAGACCGGCATTGATGGAATCACTAGTTGGGTAGATGATGTTGGGCTGGCAGTTCAAAGAATCAATCCTTGAAAGATGAAAGATCAGGTTTCTCTGGCGGTAATGCATCCTCACTGTCAAGCCTGCTGGGTAAGGAATCCACCATCTTGAAAGTGACTCCATCTCTCTCCTTGGTGATGAGTTTACCTTCCAGCCTTTCACTCATCAGTCCTTCTACATACAGACCTAGACGATCCTCATGGCGATTGAAGGTATAGGAAACCGGATTCAATACCTCAACGACTTGTTTGGCGAATGTATCCCGAACAATTGTCCCACGCCGTTGAGCATAGCCTATCTCCACTGCAAGACCGACCACAGTCACAGAGAACAATACCAACAACACAGTCAATGAAAAGAGGATGGGATTCCCGTCTCTTGCTTCAGCCATCAGATCCCTGCCGAGAAGGAATAGAAGCCCTACGCCAACCAGTGGGTTGATGTATGATTCTGCCCAAGACTCAACCTGTATCAAACTGGTTTGAGACGCATCTGCAAAGACCAATTCAGCGGCGATAGCGTTTGAAATGACCTCAAGAACCGATAGCATGACCAGATACACTACTCCTGCAATAAGGAATTCCATCCAGAACGAGTCAGAGCGCAGTGTCCAATGCACTATCAGCCAGGCGAATAAACCCAGAAACACCGAACGTGGCATGCGGTGGAAGGAGACCAGATCTTGACGTAATTTGTCGTGGTCCCGATGGACCTGTGGAATGTGAATAATCCCCCATTTGGTCCACTCCCGAAGAATTCTGAGCGCATATACCAACAATCTGCGTTCAATCAATATCCATTCGGTCAAAGCCATCAACGGCAGCACCAACAGGAACAAGGGAGAGGCCAGTAGAACCACTATTGGTAGGATGATCAAAGCAGGAAGGAGGATGAAGTGATGTAGTCCCAAGGGGAATAGTACGTCAGTCTCTATCAGCCGGACGCGTTCACTGGTTATTCCTTTTCTTCGAGCCTCATCATCCAGTCTCTCCCGATGTCTGATCAAAGATTGGCCACTATCAAGAATCGAACGAACCAGAGACCTGTATTCCTGTTGGTCAAGTGTTCTCCCGACATACATGTGCCAAACCAACCTGGCTGGAATCGCCATCAACAATGGAAGAGCAAGAATGCCCACCGCCCACAGAAGAGCTTCAATGTCGACTTCCTGCACGACATTGGGGTATCGCCACATTTGATGAGGATATTGGAACAAGTGACAAGCATGTGCTGAATAGACAAGGTTCATCCATACTTCAGCGCTGCGTCATCCATGGGCAGAATTGCAGTCACCGATGGGATGGCTCCTCAAGCCATCAACAGACTCATCGAAGCCGGACATGAAGTTATTGAGGGTAGTATCGAAGCGAACTTGCTGGAGGCCGGTGCCTTGTCTGGATTCGATGCCATCATCATCCGTTCTGCAACAATTCTCGATGCATCCGTCATCGGCTCATCCAAAGGACTCAAGGTCATTGGCAGGGCAGGTGTAGGAGTTGACAACATCGACCTCGATGCTGCGACGGCGAATGATGTCGTTGTGGTCAATGCTCCTCGGGCTTCGACCCAGAGTGTGGTGGAGTTGACCATCGCACACCTACTGTCCTCAGTACGTAAGGTGGCCGTCTGCGACAGAGGGCTGCGTGAAGGCAAGTGGGAGAAGAAATTGATGAAAGGAACTGAATTGTCTGGCAAAGCCCTTGGATTCATCGGCTTTGGACGAATCGCTCAAGGAGTTGCCGATATAGCGACGGCATTTGGTATGGAGATACATGCATACGACCCATATCTCCCAGCCAAGGTCGGTCGTGGACTAGGGGTCCGTATGCATGCTGATGTCGATGACCTGTTTCGGATGTGCACCCATCTCACTGTCCATTGCAATTTCAGTGAGGAGACCCGCCATCTGGTCAATGCTGACAGACTTGCCCTGATGACTGGTAGGGGAGCCGATGGCGTTCATTGTGGCAACCATCTGGTCAACTGCGCTCGCGGTGGTATCATCGATGAGGAGGCTGCATTCATGGCCCTTGAAAAGGGCACATTGTCCACATTGGCCCTTGATGTATTCGAAAATGAGCCTGTTGAATCTGACCATCCATTACTGCAGCACCCAGGATTCCATGGCACCCCGCATATTGGAGCTGCGACACTGGAAGCACAGGTCAGGGTGGGGCTGGATATCGCCGATGCCGTGGATGCTGTGCTGAGAGGAGAAAAGGTAGATACTCAGGTCAATCGATGAGTATCTTCCATTTCCATGAGTACTGATTGCAGTTCCGAGAATCGCCTTTCCAGATCTTCAATTCGACGATAGGCCTCCAATGTGATTGACAACATCATGACATTGAGTGATTCCTCTGAGATCAGCATGGCCCCAGAGGTTCTGCGCTGACGAATCGCCCTCATCATACTATCAAAGGCAGATTTGTCAGAACCATCCAGAACTCGTCGATATGGTAACAGGGACTCGATTCGACGCTCAATCCGTCCCTTCCATGTCAATTTCGCTCCAGACATGTGATGAATCCCCTATGAGGGGCTCTACCTTGTTTGCCCGTAGAGAGACGATGAAAGTGAAAGTGTTCTTGCACTATACGCCCTGCAGAGCACATGGACGGATTCATCCGATTGCAATTCACCGAGAAGGATTCTGCACAGATGCTCACTGCTGCAGAAGCAGCATTCACCGAAATGAGGGCGCGACGCACCACTAGACATTTCTCTGATGAAGCGGTGCCGAAACGACTCATCGAATTGGCGATAGAGTGTGCAAACACTGCTCCAAGTGGTGCACATCTGCAACCGTGGACATTTGTGGTCATATCAAATCAAGAAATGAAACAGCAGATTCGAGAGGCCGCCGAAGAAGAGGAAATGAAGACATATGACGAAAGAATGCCAGAAGCATGGGCTGAACTCCTGCGCCCACTGGGAGTCGACCATGTGAAGGAACACATCACCACTGCACCATGGACGGTGGTTCTGTTCAAACAGAACAAGAGGTTGCGCCAAAATGGAGAATGGGGGCCTACCTATTACGCAAGTGAATCGGTTGGTATAGCAGCAGGCATGTTCATCACAGCAGTACATCGTATGGGGCTCTGCACACTGACCCATACTCCCTCTCCCATGGGCTTCCTGAGAGAATTATTGCAACGTCCGGAACACGAGTCAGCAGTATTGTTGATGCCGGTTGGATATCCCGCTAATGATGCGATGGTGCCTGACTTGAAACGTAAATCTCTGGATGAGATCAGTGTCTGGTTCGATTGATCAGATGCCAGAATTTTCATCCTTTACTGAACCCAACTGGTGGCCAATGATGAAGAACGGCTGACGACCGCTGGTCGATATGGATGAGGAACGTATCATCATCCATTGTGACATGGATGCATTCTTTGCCGCGGTTGAGACATTACACCATGACCTCGACCAAGAAGTACCCCTGATCCTCGGCTCTGACCCCCAGAATGGCAGAGGACGAGGAATAGTCTCAACCTGCAATTATACCGCAAGGCGATACGGAATACACTCAGCCATGCCGATTAGCGAGGCATGGCGGCGTTGTCCCGGTTCACCAATAGGGGATGGGCTCTACATGCGTAGCACAAGAGGACTCTACCGCAGAGCCAGTCGTAAAGTGATGGATATTCTCGCCGCAGAAGC
>Ga0315334_10000999_pt1 | contig 17370 bp, 6 predicted proteins | sample M150034915metaG_FD_205555 | JGI IMG/M metagenome (GOLD analysis project Ga0315334, IMG submission 205555) | Ammonia-oxidizing marine archaeal communities from Monterey Bay, California, United States - M1 500m 34915 | ecosystem: Environmental > Aquatic > Marine > Intertidal zone | place: USA... | reverse complement strand
AAAATTACATCAATCTAAAGCAATAAAATTATTGCTTGTACGAGAAGCAAATGTCCTTCAACAGTTAGGAGGAGATAACCTGCACACTCTTTCAAGGCCAATACTTGATCGTAAAATCAATGAATCAGGATTGTTGGTAGCAAATATTACCGTAGGACCATCTTGGTGGCAATTATTCCTTGGAGGCATTCGTTCAATCTTTGGCGGCAATATTGTTTCTTTCGATAAAGTTCTAGCATATGGGCGTAGTGAAGTTATGCAACGCCTAAGGGAACAGGCTATCGGAGAAGGCTGGGATGAAGTGCTCAATGTCAGGGTTGAAACATCGATGGTGATGAATAAGGTTAGCGGCGGCAAACAAAATAAAAGAGGAACTCTCGAATTCCTGGCTTATGGAACCGGAATCCGGTAAAATAAGGAGATTACATAGGGAGTGCTTTAGTCCTCGGTGCTCCGAGATTAATTCATGAGAAGAACAAGAGTCGTCGCCACCATAGGTCCTTCGTCTTGGGATTCAGATAATCTCAAATTATTGTTCGATGCAGGAGCCGATGTATTTCGTCTCAATTATTCACATGGTGAGCCGGAACATAAAACTGAACTCTATCAAAAAATACGTGCGTTAGAAACCAAAAATCGAACCACTTGCATTCTGGCTGATTTACCAGGCCCTAAACTGCGCCTAGGAGAATTTGCGGGAGTTCGACTTCTTACCAATGGTGAAAATGTTAGATTATTATGTGGTAAAGCAAGTCATGAGGGTAAGGAATTACCAGTGGAATATGAGGGCTTGTCTGCTGAGTTGAAAGTTGGCGATGCTATTCTTTTGGCTGATGGTTTGATACGCCTTTCTGTAACTGGAACCGGGGGGGAACCCGGCTCATTTGTTGATTGCTTGGTCGAAGATGGCGGTCCACTCACCAGTAGAAAGGGTGTGAATGTCCCCGGAACTACAATCGATCTTCCTGCGATTGGGCCCAAAGATGAGAAGGCTCTAGCCCACGCTCTTGAAGCTGGTGCAGACTGGATTGCAGTCTCATATGTGCGAACTGCTGAAGATATTCGTCCGGCCAAAGATGCTGTTAAAGCCGCAGGATTACATACTCCAATTATAGCGAAAATTGAACACCCTGCTGCACTAATAAATCTACATTCTATTCTAGATGCTGCTGATGGAGTAATGGTAGCAAGAGGTGACCTTGGTGTTGAAATTCCTTTAGAACAAGTACCATTAGCACAACAGAAAATTATCGATGCAGGATTAATGAGAGGAATGGTCGTTATTGTAGCAACTCAAATGCTAGAATCGATGACGTTGAATCCCAGACCAACCAGAGCAGAAGTTAGTGATGTATCCACTGCGATCCGCCACGGAGGTACCGCTGTGATGCTTTCAGGTGAAACCGCATCTGGAAACCACCCTATTGCGGCTGTTGAAACTATGGTGCGAATTGCTGGAGCGACTGAAGATGGTCTTGTTACATCTGGTGGCACCCCTGGTGCCCTCTCTAAGTTCCGCTCAACACGTGCAGTCGCACACGCAGGTGTCGAGTTAGCTAAAATGTCTGGAGCAAGGCACATCCTAGTTGCAACACAACATGGTAACGCACCTAGATTGGTTGCTGGCTACCGCCCAGACCTAATTGTTACAGCGGTAACCGACCGATTAAGAGCCGCAAGAAGAATGAATTTACTTCCTGGTGTTCAATCGGTTATAGTTGATGAGTATGAGAGAGGTTCTCAAACTATGCAAGAAGCAATTAGAATGCTTGCAGTTGAGGGTTCAATAAAATCAGGCGACCGAATAGTGGCCATATCTGGCTCCCCATTAGCAATGCGTGGGGCCACCAGCACTATCCGATTATACAGATTAGAACCCGATGGAACTATTTCAGGTACAGAGTAACTATGTTCTACATATTTAGGCGTAAGGTTCAATGCTGAAAGGTAATCTCGAGAACCATGGGTCTCAATCCTTTGAACATGACAATGGTAATCGCCGGCTTCATAATGGTCACACTAAACGTGGCTGTTTTGGGGCCAATGGCGACCAGCGCGGTACCTGATGCAGTCGAAGACGCTGTAGCAATGAAAGTAAAAGATGACATCTGCCTAGACAACCTGTGTAGAGATGTTAAGGATGATTGGAAAGAAACCACGAGCCAAAGGGATTTCTATGCGTGGCATATTTTGAATATTGATGATGTTATAAATAATATGTCTGAACCTCAATATGAGATGATTGGCCCGGTAACTTATGATGTCACACTCAAGAAAGAAGTCGACAGTTATGACCACAGGAATGGTTTACTAACCTACAAACAAGTTACGTCTTATGCATGCGCTGAAGAGACTGCTGTTCCTTGTTCCACTGAAGTAAGTCAACTCAATATTGCATTCACGCCACAAGTCGTTGGGGCAACAGGTACTGCGATTAATGAAGTAATGAAAATTACAAAAGTTGGATTTGCCTCCGGTGTAATCGATACTTATTTCCAACAGGTTTCTGCATCTCACAAAGTTGCACAATTTAATTTAGAGAATTTACAGAATCTGTCCTTGGCAGAAGGCACATATGACGGTGCTATTGTAAATACAGCAAAAGGCGATAATGCCGAGTCATTTTTCCTAGATGGAATGTTTGAATCACTTGATGAAGCGTATGGTGATGTATTTCTTGACGATAACACTACAACTTACCTTGAAGAAGGTGGCGTTCATCCACAATGGAACCAACATGAATGGGATGACGACGGTGATGGAATCTTAGAGCCCGATGAGCACTGGAATGAAGATTATGATCCAAATGGAAACGGCAAGGAAGATAATGAAACATCATCTTTCAAGTGGATATTAGACCTTGACTATGCATTCAATCACGTGGTAGGCCCTGATGGTGAAAACCTGTCACTCCTGAACTACATGGGCCCTCTTGTATATGCGGCAATGGGAGAACCTGAATCACTTGAAGAAATTCAAGCCGACCCCGATAATTCAGTAACACTCGCTCGTGCTGAACTTTGGGGCTTTGAACATCCTACCGACCTCAATATTACACTCGCAAGAGATTGGACACTATATGGTGGAATGGGTGCTAAGATGCTGGAGTATGGGGCTGGAGATGATGACTATCTAACCAATAGTGATGAAGATGCTGTCAACCTCTCGCGTAGAGCACGCTGGTTACTCGATATCGGTATTGACAACGATGTTGCAAAAACGGTATTGACCTTAGGAGACGGTACTGATGAACCTCTTGGAATACTTGCAGTAAGTGAATCTGGAACCGGGTTTGGCCTCGCTGAATTCCTTGATATGAACCATTCAACAGCAATGGAAACTTATGGTCTCGATAGAGATCAGCACCAAGTGCTCAAAGAGTTCTGCAGTAAGTGGGTTGATGATATCTCGGCTCTACCTTTGATTCTTGTTGGCGGTGAAGGCTACATCACTGCATCTGAATTCGTTAACCAAACATTTGGTTCAGTAAGTCCAATAGATGGTACTTACTCCAAATATTCATTGAACCTTGAAGGAATGTGGGGCAGTGGAACACTTGGGTTCCCAGCGGGAGACCCTATTGACCTCACTCGGAGCCAAAGTGCAAATATGCTGTATGGCCCATATGGCTTGACGACTCCTGAAGGAGCAGGTATGTTCCTTTATGGAGAATTGAGTGGTAAATCTATTCCAATTAATTTCACTACTGGAGAAAGGGCTGATTCTGTTGAATGGACTAATGAAACTGTAGCATCAATTTATGGAATCGATGAAAATACAGCAGGCGCAACTCGATTACTAATCATGGAAGTTGTGTTCAAACACTTCGTTCCAGATTTCTTAATTGATTCATTTGGCACTTCACGTTACCTCACACAGCCTGTAAATAACTGGCTACTTGGATGGCACGACCCAGTCAACGCATACTTAGACGGAGATGGCTCCGATGATATGACTGCAGGATGGACTAGCCTTGAAACGAATGAGACTTATTTCGGCTCCAACGCCTATGTTGAAGGAGGTATTATCACAGGTGACCCTGATAAACCATATTTGATTACAATCTGTACTGGCGAATTTGATACATGTGACAAAGGTGAAACTGTGATGGTTGGCGGTAGCGAGTACGTGGGATGGAAATCTCTGGAAAAGGAAGCCGCAACCCATGGTTTGATTACTTCTGAAAAGCGTGGAGAAACAACGGGCGGATTCATCACTGGAGAAGGGGATTTAATAGATTTGTCAGGCTATGGTACTGCTGAGGTAAACTGCGACAAAGAAGGGACTCTAAAGGGGATACCTGTTGATATTTGCACTGCCTCTATGGACCCGCTTACTCGATCTATTCAGGCCAAATTAATCAACAATGGAGGCCTAATTGATGCCACCCCTGGTGCACTTCCAATATACTTTGGAAGTGATGTTCAGATAAAGGTTGAACAAATTAGTGGAGCTATTATCGCAGGTAAATCTGAATCCACATTCTGGATTGACACTCGCCCTACATGGGAGCAACAAACCCCTCCAACAATGGAGGATTTACAGCAAGTATTCGTCATCAAAACCGATGGGGAATTAGATGATGAAACTGCTGAAACAATGGAATCACAAATCGTAACCAACCAAGATCAATTTGCTTACTTCACTAACTTTGACCATTGGATAGACTATGTTACTCTGAGTTTATGGATTCTGGGATTATTATCATTACTTGCGGGAGCTTCAATGATCTTCATGGGTGGAGAAAATGAGGCCCGTGGAGGCACAAAATGGGTAGATGATTTAACCCAACCTGAGCCTAGAATCAATTTGGCTGATGAAATATCAGCCGAGGCGGTTGAAGTCGAAGAAACTGTAGAAGAAACTGTGGAAGAAACTGCAGGAGAGACTGTGGAAGAAACTGTGGAAGAAACTGTAGAAGAAACTGCAGGAGAGACTGTGGAAGAAACTGCAGGAGAGACTGTGGAAGAAACTAAATCCGCTGAATGATTTATTTTTGAGTTGCTTTTGCGATATTAAAGTGATGAATGAGGAAGACCAATACACAATTTGAAGTATGACTTTTCTCTCGAAGTAATATGGCGATACAAAAAAACGTCCTAGGTCAAGAAATTGGCGAATGCTCATGTAAGCCAATGACTGGCTGGCACAGAGATGGTAGTTGTAAAACCGACGAGAGGGATAGAGGCTCCCACACAGTTTGCTGTATTGTGACTGAAGAGTTTCTGGAATTCGCCAAAATGCAGGGCAATAATTTGATCACCCCAATGCCTCAATTCAATTTCCCTGGACTAAAACCAGGTGATTCTTGGTGTGTATGTGCAAGTACATGGCTCGATGCACTAAATCAGGGGATGGCTTGCCCTGTTGACCTTGAAGCTACAAACATCAAAGCATTGGAAATTATTCCTTTAGAACTACTGGAAGACCGGGCAGTTTGAACATCTCATCCGACCCACTCAGAGGTGTTTAGTGAAATGCACTCATTTTGAGACAGGGTTATTTTCGGCACAATGGATTGTATAAATTGGATGAAAGTAGGTGCCGGGAGCGGGGCTTGAACCCGCGACCTTCGGATGTCTCAGACATGAGAAGGGGCTTTGGTACGTCTCAATTAGCTCCGAAGAGCTGCCCTATGAGTCCGACGCGCCACCAACTACGCCACCCCGGCAAGTAGTTCGCCCACCGACCACCCCTCTTTGAAGGATGCGGCATATCAATCAACAATCTACCATGAATCAAAATTGCAACTATATTCCGTTCGAAAATCCTTACGCTCAACCACAGCCTTCATTCACTGTCAACCGCTCGCCAAACTGATGGTAGACATCAATACCGCCATGGCAGCCGCGGCTACCGAGCGACGCAATCGAGATACTGGTGACAAGGAGCGGAAGAAGAACCGCTCAGGTGCCGACATGGGTATCGAAGCGTTCGATCCGGTCAAGCATGTATCCAAAGAAAAAGCAGATACTGTGTCGATGTGGTTGGTAATTTCTTTTGCTACGACCATATCTCTATTGATGCGGTATGTCGCAATGCCTAGTTCTCAAGACAATGCAGATATGCTTTGGTTTATTCCTATGTTAGGGATTTTCTTAATTCCATCAATCCACAGGGCAGTATTGCCTGAGAAATTTGTAAAGCATTACACCAAAGGAACATGGTTCAAGGCATCATTTATGCATATATTTACTTGGTTAGCATTGACTTTCCTATTGACAAATGCACCGTTCGCTGATATTGTTGCCCCGCAAGTCGACAACGGATGGGGAATGATTTCAGAAACTGAAGATGGATTTGATTATAGCAAATCGAGCAAAATTAATCTCACCGAAGGATATACAGGTGAACATTACTTAGTTCTAGCATTTACTGATAATTCAGATGCTGCAGATTCGGATTATATCATTACATTTGGAGAAGATGTAAACTCCACCAATTCCTGGAAAGAAATTGAAGCGATTGACCCATCTGCACTAGATTCTGTTCGTTCACATAAAGACATAGACTATCCAGTAGCAATCAAAGTTCCAGATGAACTCGCTGCAGGAACATACACAATTGTAATCGAGATCATAGAAGACGGTGACCCTTGGGAAAACACTAGAACTGTTGAACTTGAATTAACTATTAACGAATTCGTTGAAGAAGATTCAACTGAGTAGAGTGGAAAGACGTGCGGTCAGAGCATCCAATTGAATTGCTTCGCCTCCCCCTTCAACAAGTCTGAAATCGATTTCTGCCATCAATTCAGTAAGTTCTAGTTTTTGAATTTCTGAAAGGAAATCAACTCCATATAATTCACGGTGGAGTTGGTTAACAAAATCTGTTCCTGCCAGACCATATCTATCCAACAGTTCACGCAACCTTCTGCGCGCAGCATGGAACCCATCCTGTCGGCATGCCATCAAATATTGATGTAGGGATTCGGGAGGGGCCGTTGCACTTGTTTCATAAATCAAAGTACGAGTGATATTTTTCTCAAGTGCAGCGGCAACCTGCAATGCAGTGATTGCTTTTCGCAAATCTCCTTGTGCAATTCGCACTAGCGCTTCTGCGGCCTCATCATCTAGGCCAACATCTTCTGATTTTGCAACAACCTTCACTTGATCTAATACATCAGCATCCGCAAGAGGTCTGAATCGGAAGACTGCACATCGGCTTTGAATCGGTTCGATAATTTTGCTTGAATAATTACACGATAAAATGAATCGGCATGTCTGAGCATACTGTTCCATGATTCGGCGTAGTGCACCTTGAGCATCATGAGTTAATGCGTCTGCTTCATCTAAAAATATAATCTTGAATTCGGCCCCTCCATATGGAGCCGTTCTTGCGAATTGTTTGACCTTGGTTCTAATGCTCTCAAGTTTACGTTCATCGCTTGCATTCATTTCAAGCAAATTATTACGAAAATCTGGACCAAATACATCACGAGTCAGAGCCATTGCCGCCGTAGTTTTACCAGTACCAGGAGGGCCTGCTAATAGCAGATGAGGGAAGTCTGCAAGTTTTGCATATGCGGTTAGTCTTTGCACTACTGAAGCCTGGCCGCGGATATCTCCAACCGTGCGAGGACGATGTCGCTCAACCCAAAGTTCACTCATGCAATCCAATGTCATAGTGGGACGACCTTGAACCTTCGCTTTGCCATAGTTTATCCTAAAATTCACGGCCACCCTACGGGTGGCCAGCCGAAAAGGACCTATACTCCTTCTGTTAGTGGCTGAATGAGCCCCATGTCGTCGAACACCTCCCACCACCGTAAAATTGTAAGTTCCCTCGTAATGGTTTTGATGTTTTTATTCGCTGATTTAGCAATTCCACAAGCGGTTCCATCTTGGACAAATGATGTACTAAGCGACGAAATAACCGTTTCTCAAACTACATCATCAATTGATGTATTGAAGGACACTTCTCTCGATGAAGAATATCCACTACAGAATTATGGCTCAAATGAAACTGTAAATATTGGCTCATCTTTGACTGGGGAGTCAAAGATTTTAATTTCATTCAATAATACAATTCCAAATGGCGATTTGGTAAATGATGCAATACTAGAACTAACTTGCGGAATCGATCCATTTGACCTTGAAGTCATACACATCTACAGTTCGAGAATGAAGCGGTCTTGGAATGAATCCAATGCAAATTGGGGTAGCCCAAATACTGGAACCAATTGGGGATTAGCTGGCGCTGGTGCCACCTCAGATCACACTTCATGGGAGCCTCCGTTCTACGGATATGCTAACAATACATTCTCGATTAACGTAACTGCGATAGTACAAGAAGCTGTCATCAATTCTCGCAGTACAATAGACCTCATTCTTGTTGCAACTGGAGCACAATATGAGTGCCATCTTTCCGAATCTGCAAACGTTAACAGTCGACCCTCTCTTGAAATTTTACATCAAAATGGAACACCGGGGAATGGAGGTGCACTTACTCCAAACTTTGTAGAAGATGGCGCTGCATTGATGGACAATGATGCGTTTATCCTAACCGCTGCTACAATTCCTGAATTGTCTTGGGAGAATTTTTCAGGAACTAATGCTCAGGTTCAACTTTCAATAAATGAGGAGTTTATCTCTCCTGCTGATGACACATGGATATATTCCACGCAGGACAACTCGTCATTATTCACTCTGAGTTCTAGCAATGGGATGATGACTATCCCCACCGGAGATGAATTATCTAATGGTACAACTATGTATTACCGAATGAGGTCGATTGATTCGACAGATACAATCGGTTCTTGGAACACTGGATATTTCCATTTACCTGCCCATAACATAACGGAGATTGGGAGTTATGGTAAAGTCACGATTGACTTTGATGGCCTTGGTTTGATAGAGGATACTATTGACGACACATACATCGATTCCTCCAACGCCGCAAGAAACAATAACATGGGTGGCGAAGATAATATGACAGTAGGTTCGTCATCAAGTTCAAATCAATATGGATTATTAAGAATTAATCTTGATGATGTCGGCCTTCATGCTAATTCATCAATTATTTCAGCAAATATGGTTATGACGCGTGAATCATTCAGTGGTTCTGCAGATATTAGTTTTCATATAATGGATGGAGATGAATGGACAGAAAACGGAGTGACATGGAGAAAATATGATGGAACATACTACTGGGATGATGGCGGAAGAAGTCCTTCTATGTCTGTTGGGAGTTACAATGGGTCTCAATCATCTTCGGACATGGAAACAAACCTCACTGTCGTAATTCAACATTGGATTGACCAAAACAACGTGGCGATTCAATCTGGTAAAGAACCCTCAAAGTCACTCGAATTAATGATGGTCGCATCAACTTGGGGGGTATCGGAATCTACAACTCAATGGACTAAGTTTTGCACAACTGAATCTTCGTCTTGCGACCAACCATATCTCGAAATAACATACGATTGGGATAGCAGTGGGCCTCCAGCAATTCCGAGCCATGTAACTCCAATGGATGGTCATGCTGTCTGGAATTTGACCGGAGATAGTCTATCTGCCAATGCTACCCCAACTTTGAGTTGGAACGGTGCAATGCCTTCACTTCAGACCAACGATATGATGATGCAAGTTTCCACCGATGCTGAATTTAGAAATATCATTCATTCATTTGACACTGGAACCTCTACCGCCTTTGCCCCAACCGATGGAAATTGGTCCATTTCTGGAACCGATGCATTGGAAGATGGAATCATGTACCACTGGAGATTAGCACAGAAAGATTCAACGACTTTGCACCATTCTTGGTGGTCAAGTTCATCGTTCCTTGTTTCTGCACTAGAATCTGAGCATATACAAGATGATGAATACCGTTTGCGCTTGTCTCATGGAAATGCAACTACTGTAGGGGATGCACCTAACTGTGGAGATACATACATTGACAGTGGCACACCTACAGATAACTACAATGGCGAAGATGAAATGCAGGTGTCTTACAACACATTCCCTTCTGAAGCATCAATTCTTCTTGGATGTGACTTGACAAGCCATCTTCTTCCATCGGGATATGCAGTTAAAACTGCAGCCTTAAAAATGCGTTTGGCTGTTGACCCATCGAATAGCCCAGTCGTTGGGATTTGGGAAAGCAGACAACACAACTGGACTGAAGAAAGCGCAACATGGTCCTCCTATGATGGAACGAACTCTTGGGGAACCTCTGGAGCTAAGGGTTGGGAACGTGCTGGATTGCTGGACTCTATTACCCTAGGAACCTCGTATTCTGCTGGCGATTGGGTTGAATTTGACATTACTCTCGCTGTACAGAATGCCATGAGAGAAGAAAGGGCTGTCGATTTAATTATTGGAATTGTTGGAATAGGAACCGGTAATGACAGAACCGCATACTTCTATCCGAATAGTGAAACTTCATCCAATCGTCCTGAAATTTCATTCATTTATGTCCCTGGTTCCAGTGCTTTGCCATCAGATCCTGTACCCGTGGCTCCACTAAATGGGTCTTGGTCGATTGAATCAGGGATCAACCCTGCTCCTGAACAATCGCCTCAATTATCTTGGAATTTCACTACATCAACTGTATCTATTGGAGGATGGTCTATCGAAATGGACACATCTGTGGATTTCGATTCTTCCAATCTATTGATGTCGACAAGTTGGACAGATACTGGATTCGACATTACTAACATGACATATGACCTAAGCAATCTGCTGGATGCAGGAAATACTTGGTACTGGAGGGTTAGAGCGACTAGTTCTACCAACCAAATTGGCAATTGGTCCAATACATTCCACTTCTTACTACCAAACATCACTACCTGGGACATAGATTCTACATCAGCAGCTGTTGAATTACATCATAGAACTGCAATGCCTTCACTAGATATTCCAAACTTCATCGACACTTGGGTCGCTGATTCTGGAGTTGGTGCTACTGCTGATCAGTCTTCATCAACCTCCATCAAGGTGGGAACTAGTAGTAATGGAGAAAATGCAAATGGATTGCTTAAGATTCCACTAACTGAATTACCAAATCCACAAAATGCACATATTTCAAAATCAACCCTAAACCTGTATGCACAGTTCGGTTCCGATATCGGAAACTCCGTCTCAATACATCCTGCAACAGTAGCATGGAATACAAGTGCAAATGGCACAACATTTGATGGAATAAATAATTGGTCTGCCCCTGGCGCAATGGGTTCTAATGATAGAGGAATTATGGCAGATGTCCAACCGGGAGATTCCGCAAACTGGATGGCTTTCGATGTAACTGAATTGGTACAAAATGCCTTTGCAAATGGTGAATCGCATCTATCGCTAATGATTGTTGGTTCGATTGATGAAGGTCAAACTTTATTCACATCGACTGAAGGAACAAGCAGTGACCGTCCATGGTTAAACATGACTTGGACTACAGGAAATGCATCATCACCCGAGATTGCAGGAAGCAACAGCAATCCGGCCGTTAATGAAATTTTATGGGACATATCAACTCATGCTCTTATCCCTGAGGAAACTCCCAGTTTCACTTGGACACATTCCAATCCATCGAATGTTGATGATTGGAGAATATTCATCTGGAATGATTATTCAGATCATAGAGGTGGATGGACTGTACACGACAGTAGAGAGATATCGACTGGCTGGGATATTGCCAATCTAACTTGGACACCACCATCCAACCTCGACACCGGTGAGTCATACGAATGGTTTGTCCAACCGATAACAGACGACATTCTTGGTGCGCGTGGCCAAGATACAATTTTCCACATTCCTGCAAATACGGGGAATAGTACCAATTCAACTGATGCATACATCAATCTGCAAGAAGGACAAATTGTAGATGCTCTTGACTACCCTGCTCTGTTCATGGACACATATGTCGACTCTGCCTCCATAAATTCGGCTTATGAGGCATCGGCTGAGTTAATTATCGGTCGCTCTGGCCTTTTGCCAAGTTCGTCAAATCACTACACTGAGACAATGATAACTGTTGATTGGTCAACACTACCAATCCCAAGTTCACATGAATTTGTAGAAGCAGGATTGAGAATGTACAAGACAAGTGGCGGTGAAGTCGGTCAAGAAACCGTCAGAATCGCAGTCTGTGAAGTTCGAGATGTATGGAACGAAAATGCAACGATGAGTGGACCCACCGGGGCTAATTCTACATGGAGCAATCAGAAATGTGATGTTCCATTCGAAATTATATATGTTGATTATCAGAACAGCTCGATTAATTTCGATATAACTTATGCAGTACAGCACGCTCATGCATCTGGTTTGGATAAGGTCAATTTGATGTTCACCATTATTGATGACACTACGGATGATTGGCACTTCGCTAGTAGCGACTATACTACCGATGAATCAAAACGGCCCAATGTAAAGTTAGAGTGGAGAACTGGAACACAATGGTTACCCTCTCCTGCGGCTAGTCTAGCACCAATTGATGGTTCTACTATATGGAATCAAACAGCATCACGACCACAAGGTGCAGATGATGTTACTCTCAATTGGACAGGTATGGAATCGAATGAGACAAAATGGATTATTCAATCTTCTAAATCCCCATCATTCACAGATGAAAATGAAACTTGGTTGTACGACCTTACCGACTCTAATACATTCGATGGTACATGGAATTATACGAATCTAGCCTATACCACTCAAGATAATTACACATGGGGAGACTTCTGGATGTATTGGAGAGTTCGAGCCGAGCAAGACCACCGACTAGGAACTTGGTCTAGCATTAATTCATTCAGAGTACCGGGGTTACTAGGTAGTGACGATGGTGCCGGCAATCATACAATTACGTTGTATGATGGTTCGGTTTTCGAGGAAACTACAGCGTTACCTGGAGTTCCAGATGCTACAATCGATTCCAGCAATGCTGGTAATTCCTTAGGAGGAAATGGTAGATTGGACCTTGGAATTTCAGCAGGTGGCTCTGGTGAATCTAAAATTATGTTTACCTTTGACTTGTCTGAGTTACCATTCCCTGCTGCAATGACTCCAACTAGTGCGTTATTGTCACTGTATAGGTACAACGTATCAGGAACCTCATCTCTTACAGTCAGCGCACATGCATGTGACACATTTAGTGAAAACAGTGTTACTTGGAATAATGCACCATCGTGTTTGACTAGTGAAATCACTCGGTCTACAATGTTAATTGTTCCCTCAAATGGATGGCAAGAGTGGGACCTCACTTCACTCGCACAATCCAACATTGCTAATGGAAACAATACCCTTACCATCATGTTGCAAACTGTTGGAACTCCGACATCTGGCCACTACTTCTACGATAATTCATACAATAACACACTAAAACCAAAATTAGTTCTAGATTATGTTGACAATGTTGACGGAGTAATCCCTCCGGCTCAGCCAACACTAACTTACCCAGACGATGGCTCTATTTTGTACAATACTAGTACATGGGTCTTGGAATCTCTTGACAAACCACAATTGACATGGAATAGCGTAGCCAATGCTACCGGATATATTGTAACAATTGCAACCACAGACGGACATCAAAAATACAAATCTTGGGAAGATAATGAAATTAATGGTACTACTTTCACCTTCAGCCAGGATTTAGTTGCGGGCAATGTATACAGTTGGTGGGTACAAGCGATTAATGGATCAATTCCAGGACCAGCGTCTAGTCGAAGAGTATTCGCCATCGGGTCTCCGGTTGACAATTCATACAATGGTGACCATACTTGGACATACCTATTCCAAACTGGAAACGAAGTCGCAGATCTAGGACATACCAACATCAGAGATTCATATATTGGTAGTGGATTTGTTAATCAGAATCATGGCTCAGAATCGATGATGGTTGGAACCAATTGTGAAGGTGCTAATACTGAATGTAGGATGATTATTGGATTGGATAACGAACAGATTCCTCTTCCACCAGGTGCTAAAATTCATTCAGCTTCAGTAAATTTGAATATCGAATCGGCACCTTCTGGCACTTTGACATTAAGTGTTCATCGTTTGCTAACCAATTCATGGACTCAATCCGGTTCAACGTGGAATAATTCAGCAGGTAATACTGCATGGTCTGCTGCCGGGATGGCAGCAGGGGTTGAATATGACGCCACACCGGTTTCTGTGACTACAATATCTACAGGAATAACTGATGTTTGGCTAGAATTAGGCGATACTGGTATGCTGATTGATGGTGACCATGCTTGGATAGTAATTGGAACATCACCTGCAGGGACTCCTGCGTGGGTAGAATTCTATTCAAGTGAAAGTTCACTAAATTACAGACCAACAATCCTGATCAATTACACAGATGTTCATTCGGTTTCATTATCTCCATCTGGTTCAACAACTGACGCTGATACATCGGTTCAATTCTCCCACATATTGAACGATGCAGTAGGTGGAATGATTGCTGAAGAGGTAGTATGGACTGCTAATAATGGTACAATAAACTCCACTGGAGTATTCACACCAGATTATACTGGAGTTCACACTATAACAGCATGTTTTGGAGTTATTTGTTCATCAGAACTCATCACGGTTGCACCTGGGCTACCAGTTGCCCTAATTGTTGATGATGTGGAAGAAACAATCACAGCAGATGGAATGTTTTCCATCACAGCCGTTGTTCATGACCAACATGGAAACATTGTTCCTGGAATGACAATTACTTACAATCCTTCAAACGGTTCAATGGATGGTGTTACTTTCAAACCGTATAATTCTGGAAATCAAACTGTAACTGTAACTTGGAATAGTCAAAATATTGTAGTTGACATCGAAGTATTGGGTGGAGTCCCTACACATTACATCACAAGTGGTTGTGAAACGGTTATCTATGCTGGCGAAACATGTCAGCTAATTTGGTCACTGCATGACCAATTTGGTAATATGCTAGACCTAACAATTGGTGGAGGAATTACTTGGACTGCCGGTGGCGGTGTATTCACCGAAGCTAACGGTACTTACTTCGCAATGACTTTTGGAAACTACAATATCACCATGGAATCAACTGGTGGAATTTATCATGAATTATCGGTTAATGTGACATATGGGGAAATGGCAAGTCTAGAAATTGCTGTATCTGAGGCTCTTGTTACAGCAGATGATGTTGTATTCCTAAACACAACTAGAATAGATGTCATGGGCAACCGATTATCTGTCGAGATACCATTGGCAAATTGGACGATTAGTGATGGAATGATGGTGGAGGGGTTACCTGCTGAATGGCATGCTCAAAGTCGTGGTTCGAAAACCTTGACTGCAAGTTATGCTGGAGTGGAAAATAGCGTTGTGGTTCAAGTTAGTGAAGGCGCCATTACCGGATTAATACTTTTGATAGATGCAGTTGAGTCGACTGGCTCAAATCAATTACTTACTGCAGATGATCAAATCACTATAAAAGTGAAGGCTGAAGATTATGACGGGAATCGTTGGACTGAGAATGTAGCATGGAGAATTGAACACACCCAATTTTCTGACCAAAGTGTACTACAAGAGATGACTTATGGTAGTACAACCATGTTTGTTCCGGTATTCTCATCAGATTCATTATACACCTTATTTGCGACCTATACCAATGAAAATGTCACTTACGAAGTTAAACTATACTTTGATGTCAGCCAGGGAGATTTAGTCAGTGTATCATTGCTACAACCTACAGGTTTGATACAGATTATTGATGCAGACGAGAGTGTGACATTCTTACCGCAATTAACAGACGGTGATGGAAACATTATAGATTCTTCAATCGTTTCCTATTCAATGAAGAATACATATACTGATGAACTTACCAATATTACAGATATTATTATTGGAAATGGTGGTATCTGGGAGGCAAGTAATGTTGGAGAATGGGAGATTTCAGCATGGGCAATCTCTGAAGGGGGATACAATATCTCTGAGACTGTAACAATCTACGTGGAACATGGAGATGCTGTGAGTGTAGATATTGATGTAATCGCAAATACAGCTAAGGCTGGCGACGAGTACACACTAACAATTACAGGTACTGACAATGACGGTAATACATTCTTAGAAAGTGTACTTTGGACACAAAATAATAAGGCTGTTAAGTCTTCTACAATCGAAGGTGAATCGGGAGTATACCAATGGAGTGCCACTACCGCTGGCGAACACACATACAAATTCCGCTCGCCGAGTGGTGTAGAAAACGTATGGGTCGTCACAGTTACGCCTCACCAAACCGTCTCACGAATTGAGTTGACAATTGTTGAGAATTATGTTCTGCAATTGGAAACATTCGAGATAGAAGTTCGTACCTTTGATGCTTGGGATAATGAGGTACCGGTACCTCCTGATGCTCAGGTTAAATTAACTGGACGAATGACTTCTGAAGCAGGTGAAAATGGAAATTGGACAATCACTACTATGGATGATGGGAAGCAAACTGTAACAATTTCCGTTCACAGTGTGGAAGTATCTGATACAATCATAGTAGACGGGACATTCATGGGATTCTTTGAATCAGGTGGAACATTGTACTATGCAGGTGGAGTTCTTGCTATTCTAGTTGTGTTGGTACTTCTAGTTGTCATAGTAATGGTTCTACGTTCTGGCAGTTCAGAATATGACGACGATGACGAAGACGACGATGATGATGACGAATACTACCAAGAAGAATCTGTTCAAGCCCCTGGCCCAATAGGAGTTGGACCTGAAGGGCCTCCACAGAATGCTAAGCCTCAGAAAGAAGATTGGATGTCAGACCATCGTGTTGATGATGACGGAACCGAATGGGCTGAAGATGACAACGGTTCTTGGTGGTACCGAGAACCTGGTGAATCTGAATGGGCGGAGTGGACTGATTAATCAGTTACTTAGATAATGATTGAATGATAAAGTCAGTATGAGGTTGGTCTATGAGCAATAGGACTCTATCTATCTTGATTGTTATCTTGATGGTACAGATTTCAGCACCGGTAATCGCAGCCACCCCTGCCAGCATCAACATTGACACTCATACTCAGAGCGTGAGTGCAGACCAGGCTGTTCGATTTTCGGCAGTGGTCAAGGATTCATCTGGAAGTTCAATAAATGAGCCTGTTTTTTGGTCTGCAAGTTCTGGTTCTATTGATTCTGAAGGATTATTTACACCGGGTATGGTTGGCCAGACAATAATTACTGCAACTAGTGGAAGTGTGAATTCAACCACGAGCATAAATGTGGTCGCTGGATGGCCAGTGGGCATTCAATCCGGATTCAGTGTTACTGAGATTAGCATAGATGATGAGATTGAGTTGAATGCAACTCTCGTCGATAGGGCTGATAATCCAGTCGTAGGAGATTTAACATGGCGTTGCCAAAATGGGCTAATTGATTATACCAATAATACATGGCAACCTGATCAAATAGGTAATGCAACAATGCG
>Ga0315334_10000998_pt1 | contig 17392 bp, 17 predicted proteins | sample M150034915metaG_FD_205555 | JGI IMG/M metagenome (GOLD analysis project Ga0315334, IMG submission 205555) | Ammonia-oxidizing marine archaeal communities from Monterey Bay, California, United States - M1 500m 34915 | ecosystem: Environmental > Aquatic > Marine > Intertidal zone | place: USA... | reverse complement strand
TTTGAAACGGTACATGCAGCGATTTCATGTGCGGGTCAATTCGCAACCAGACTCCGTTCAACAGCCACTTAATCGCAATGAACGCGACAGTTCATTCACGATTGACGCCGAGTCTTTTCAGCGGAAGAACTGAGTGGAACTCCGCTTTCAACGCCGCTGTGACAATCGGCTTATCAGTTCTGCTGATCACTCCAGGTGTTGCGAGACGTGAGCCAAGGATCGGTGCAAAACATTTCTACAGGTACACTCGACGTCTTGCATCTTGCGACAAACCCCAGGAAAGAACCCTCATCAGTGGCGACTCGCCACTCGGCGAGGTCAAGGGACGAAATCGCAACCGGCCTGCTTCCGTCTTGCCTTGCCAACATCACTTGGGCGATGCTGCTTCAGGAAGCTTACCCGCAGCCCACAACGTCCCACGGGTCAGGGCCTTCAGAAAGACATCGTCTTCAAAGGTGCCATTGGAATGACCGTAGGTGGTACCAAAGACTCTCGCTTTGCCAAACTGATTTGTCCAGAACACGGGATGCGCCTGATCCGTCTTTTCGCTTTTTGACGTAGCAAGCACAGTCGTATTAGGCCAAACCTTCTCGATCACATAAAGTTCATCCTTGGCGGTGACGTGCCCATCAGGGAAGCCCTGCATGATCGGATGGTCTTTCTTTGCAACATCTACTTTGTAATTACTTTGATGTTCGTGACGGCGACTGGTCACGCCAAGTAATTTACGCCAATCATCGATTTCGGCAGCTCGATAGGTATGCATAGCACAATGTATGACCACCGCGTTGGTACCTGCATGATGAGGGGCAGTCACGCTGCGGATGTACTCTGGATTGCTGGTGTTTGCAAAGCACTCATTGTGTATGACAACATCAAATCCGTTGGCCCATTTTGGATCTTTGTAGAAGTCAATCTCGGCCGTCGTGCCTTTGCCTCCTTCACTGACGACTGTCCAAACGGCGTCCACGCCATGCTTTTTCATAGCAAGCTGCATCGCCTTTGTCTGAAAGTCATAATCATGGCAACATCCACTTGTTATCAGCAAAACATTAACTGATTCGTCGCTTGGATTTCCGGAACTGTCCTCCGCGAGAACCCCTGCTGCGGGCAAGCAAAGTGCGATGCAAAACAAAAAAGCGGAAGTGAACGAGCGACGCAACATGGGTTTCTCCGAAGAAAAAAACAGCAGGGGGAAAAAAACAGCGTTCGAGTCGAATTGGCTCGAACGCTAGCTGAAAAATTAATTAAGTCCCCGTGGTAATCACAGGTGCCGATCCCAGAAACTAGAGGCGATCATTCAGTTCCACTGGTTCCATGACTTTCGTGTTGCGTTCTACTGCGACAACAGTAGTACGCTGCCGAAGACCATCACGACTCTCTGCCGTGACGGGCAAGACTTGGCGTTTATCTGGCAAGTCCATCCGCACAGTGAACGAGCCATCAGCCTGTAACTTGACTGGACGACCAGCAACCATCACCGAGGCCGAGGCACTTGTCTTGCCGAAAATGATCAATTCGGCATCCACGTCGAAAGGAAGCTTTGACTGACGCAACAAGGCTGGATCAGCGACCGTCTGCCCTTGCTCACCCCGAAGCGGCATCGAACGACACAGTCTTTCTTCAAAGACCTCCTTCAAATCGCCAGCATCGGTTTCATAACCACCGCTAAGCGAGTAAATCCGTTCGTAGTCTTCCGCGATGTCATGCCAGTGCTCGTCGAGTCGCTCGCACTCACCTGGCCTAGGTGTCTCAACAACATTACTGCGACAAACGGTGTAGAACTCACCATTATCTGGCAGGTATCCGATGACGACGCGATAACGCGATGGTGGGTCATCGACATCGACATACCAATTGTCGACGCCTCCGTGGACGGGGATATCACGCTCAACACTCTCGGCACAGTTGTTGTTGACGTCACTGACGCTCAACAAACGGAGCATTGGTACCGCAGTATGCCAACGCTCGGAGAGCGCGGACTCTGCACGCTCCACACTTGCTCGAGTGATCTCCCAACTCGCCTGCAGCCAGTAGGAATCCCGCACCATTAGCACGATTCGGTCCTGATGCTGTTCCTCAGCTCGGGTGCGACTGGCACCGCGATTTACTGCAGCACCACCCACCAGCGTCCCGGTTGAAAGATCCTTATTGCGGAGCATCGTCTCACGCCGCTTTCGGATTTGAGCTCGAATCCTTGCCGTTTTCGCCGAAATTTTCGGCTCTGGCAGCTTTGGCATCGGCTTGACTTTGGCAGCGCGGGGGGCTGCTTTTGTGGCTGGCTTACGAGGCTTACTGGCCGGAGCCAAACTCGCCGCAGGAGCCGTTTTGGCCCTTGAAGCTGGTTTCTTTTTCTCGGAACCGGCCGAAGGTTTTGCCCCCTCAGCCGATGCCTTGCGTCTCAAACGACGCTGCACCTTTCGGATTTCCTCAACCAACTCGTCTTTTCTAAGCCCGTGCCAGCCAGGAACGCCGTAGTTTCGAGCCAAATCGGCCAGTTCTCGGCGTGTTTGTGCTTTTAAATCTGCGGTCGTGATCACCTGCACCTCCAAAATCCAGACATCGCCGCCGCTCGTGCTGCTGCGATATCAACTGTTGTTATCTCTTCCGGCAGCTGATCCTCCTGAGTGCTCACCGTGTCCCCGTACATTCAGCATCCCAGCTTTCGTGATGAAACCGCATGGTTCAGCGTTTGGGAGGCTGTGACCGGGCGGGGATGCGTTAATTGGCTGGACGGTCTGCAAATATCCCGCAATGGGCGGGTGGATAAGTACTAAATAAGAACCATCGAAGCAGCATTAACGGCACAATCGTCACCAAAAACATTATGCCAAGGGATCTAAAAATATCTAGATACCCTTAGGTTTGTTTTTGAACAAACCTTGGAAAAGTAACCGTCACAGTCCGCTAAATCGCTAAAAAAGTGAAAGTTTGTGATCCGTTGGACACCCCACGTGGGGTAGTTAAGACAGTACGGCAAGACGGGACTACCCACGTGAGCCGTTCAGATCGGGTGGAAAAAACGGCGTCAACGATATCCGCTTTCAGTTCAACACAACTGTATCGTTCCGCCGCAGCCCAGCTGCGACTGAGCCTCTTTGCTGATCTCGGACAGACCCCTAGTTCCGCCCAGCCTCGATCGGGGTGGCCTTTGACCCCGGAATTCCAATGAAAATCGTCCGAAAGGGAACGGCTGACTTCCAGCTCAGATGTAAGCTTGCGGCTTCCACGCCACAAACACACTGTTGCCACGTCTCAATCACTGATTGCTCCAATGTTTGAGCCACGCAACGAGGCCCTCTCGTAGGGCAAGAGATCAACGCTGCCTCATCCAAGGTGCGACTATACGTCGCTGGCACTGGATTCTGGCGTCAGACCGATCACATTATGCTCTTCTTAGCAGAACTTTCGAAGTGAAGAGCCTGCCGTGCCTGCATCAAATCCACCTACGCCGCTCGACTCCGGTGGGGACCCGGGTGAACAGGCAGGTACACCGCAGTCTCCCATTTCCGATGCAAACATCCCGGAAAAAAAAACCTTCAGCAAGAAACTTGGTTCCTCCCCAGCGGGGATGGGAGCAGAACTGGCTGGGGCAACGCTCGCGCTCGCTGGACTTGGCTACTTGATTGACCAATACCTTGGCGGAGACAGTAGCACAGGGTTGGCGATCGGTGGATTTCTGGGCTTCAGCTTGGGCATGTATCGATTCATTCACAAAGCTTTGCAGCAGATCGAAAAACCGAAAGATTGAGAACCGAGGCGTTTGTCACGCTTGCTTAGACCATGACAACCATCCTTCACACGGCCGAGACACCCTCGATTCGCAGCCTCTTCGGGAGTGTGATGGTCCATGTTCTATCGGGGTGGATAGCCATGACAGCGATATCAACCCTTGCATTCGCCGTCTGGTCCCCCGACTTGGTGTGGCCCTCGGTCACGATCGCTGGTTTCAGTGGCCTGATCTCGGTCTTTGCGCTGCTGCCGGGAATGAGCATTGGCGATCATCACACCACCATCCAAACAGCCAATTCACAGCTATCAGGGCCGATGAGAACCAACCGGACGGGACAGTTTCTCGTCGGTTGCGTAGCAGCGATGGCAATTCGGGTCGTAGGCACCGTTGCAATAGTCGCTGCCTGCCGTTATCAAATGGGCCTGCCGTTCGAAAAGGTATTGTTTTTTGTTTGTGGATGGTACATCGTGCTAACCGCTTTCGAGGTAATTTTGCTCGTCAAAAGTGCCTCCACACTGGACGCGATTCCGCGAACGTCAAGGGTGCAACCCGCTGGTACGGGTGCCCTGGTTGATGAGACCGATTTCTGGAAATGACTGCTGGAATGAATCTGCTACTCGCATCTGCCAACGATCCAACATCGCATGTGATCCCACATCCAGTAGGGCCACATCTATTTGAGGTTAAATTTCCGGGCACGGATGTCCCGACGCTGCACATCTTCGATGGCGTTTATCGGTTCTTCATCACGAACCATCTGATCATGACTTTGGTGTCAGGGATCGCGGTCGTTCTTGTTTTCAAGTTTGTTGCCAACAGGGTCCGTGTTCAGGGCGAGGGCTTGGAGGCGTACAAGACACGCGGAAGATTCTCGCAACTCTTTGAGACCATGTGCAGTTTCATTCGTGATGAGGTTGTACGGCCCAACCTTCATGAACTGACTGATAAATACATCTATTACATTTGGACGATATTTTTCTTTGTAATGTTTGCCAATGTACTTGGCTTGGTTCCATTTGGTTCCATCCTGTACTTCCTGAGTTTCGGAGACCAGCACTTAACTCATTTGGGCGGGACGGCAACCGGCAATCTTTCCCTCAACGTAGTGTTGGCTGTGGGCAGTTTCATTGCCATCCTGTACATCGGCATCAAGGAAACTGGTGTCAAAGCTTTCTTCTCCCATTTCAACCCAATCGGCTGGGAAGACCCGAAGATGCTTGTGATTGGAATACCGCTCTATTTTTTGGAGTGGCTAGGTCTGGTCATCAAGTGCGTGGTGCTTGCCATGCGACTGTTTGGCACGATGATGGCGGGGCACCTTGTGATCGCGGCATTTCTCGGATTGATTTTTGCTGCGGTTGAGGTGATTGGAGGATGGGCTTACGGAGTCGCTCTCGCCGTGATTTTGGGCGGAATTCTCCTGACGCTACTGGAACTGTTCATCTGTTTTCTACAAGCGTTTATTTTCACTTTCCTGACGGTGCTGTTCATCTCGCTGGTCGCGAGTCATCATGACGACAACCACCAAGCGGAGCATCCATTCAGCGATGAGGATCAAATGAACCTTGAGAAACTGGTGGACCCCAAACGAATTACCCCGATGCCCGACCCTGCAGGTTAGTCGCCTGCAATACGGTCGGACTTGTTACTGACGACTTTTTACAACCCCACTCAACCGTTAACCCACTTTTTCAATCCGAATGCGGAAGGTGGGCCATCACGAGAGATGACTTAGGAGCTATCGAAAGATGTTTGATTTGGCAATGTTGCTTGCACAACAATCCGTTGGCGTAGCAGGTACCGTCGGTGTCGGTATCGGCATGGGCTTGGCAATTCTGGGTGCAGGAATTGGTATTGGTCGCATCGGGGGGTCAGCGGTTGAGGCAATCGCAAGACAACCGGAGGCTGTCGGTAGCATATCGACGCAGATGTTGATTTCCGCGGCACTGATCGAGGGTGCTACCGTCATCGCACTCATCCTCCTTCTTTTGCTTGGTCAACAGTAGTCCTGTTTCTGGATTGCGGTGCAAAGTGCATCTTGCTTCCGGCGCTCCCGTTGAACTCATATTCAATGCGAACCGGTGAAGGGTGCTCCTTGGCTGCAGTAGTCGCTGGCAGCGGGGAAGATCTCGATTCAGTGATGACAGGGACACGCCTGACGATAAGAGGACACGCCTGATGATCTCGAGGAATTCAATGTTTAGTAATTACCGATGGATGGCTTCCGCCACTCGTCCCAGTTTGTTCTGTCTGGTGATGGTTGCTTCGTCCAACTCCATCATCTCGCAGGGGCATGCTGCTGACGCCGCAGGGTCGAGCCAAGCACCACCCTTGCTGTCATTCGACGTGGGTTCTGCGTTCTGTAATCTGGTGATTTTCCTCGGCGTCCTGTTGATTCTGTCCAAATTCGTTTGGCCAGTCATTCTGCAGGGACTAAAAGATCGCGAGGACAAGATCTTTGATGAGCTTGCGAATGCGGACCGAGCGAATGCGGACGCTAAGAAAATCCTGAGTGAGTACCAGAGCAAGTTGGACGATGCAGCAACTCAGGTGCAGTCCATCTTGGCCGAGGCCCGCAATGACGCTTCAGCAAGCGGTCAGAGGATCGTGGAAGAAGCAAAGCAGGAAGCTGAGCGTCAACGTGAACGTGCCCTGTCAGAAATCGAAACAGCCAAGAAAGTAGCGCTTGCTGATCTCGCCGGGCAAACATCCGATCTCGCAATCAGTGTTGCTCAACAAGTGATTGGCAGAGAATTGAAAGCCGAAGATCACGCCGAGTTGATTCGACAATCCCTCGACCGACTGCCAAGTAACAACTGATTCACCCCGATGTTTCCAACACAATTTACTCGATTAACTACGGGCTTGTCCCGAGCGTAATCCATGAAAGAAGCCGCTGAACACGATACGGTGCTCGACACCGGCGCCGAACAACTGGGCAAAACCTATGCCCGAGCGTTGATTGGTGCGGCGCAAAGTGCTGGTATCGCGGACAAAATCATTGATCAACTTGGCGTTGTGGTTGACCAGTACATAGCAGGAAGCCCACAACTGCGTGCTGCGTTTGCATCACCACGCCTTGATGAGAATGAGAAGGTACGGGTGATTGATCGGATTTTCGGTGAAGAGTTCGATCCATTGCTGGTGAAGTTTCTCAAAGTCATGGCGGGTCGTGGACGCCTGGCTCACGTCAACGCGGTGCGTTCCGCCGCAGACGCAATTCACGACGAAATGCTTGGTCGATTGGTTGCCACAGTACAAACTGCGGTGCCATTAGACGACGCTCTTCGAGCCAAAATCGAAGAGCAAATTGGTTCCATCATGCAGAAGCAGGTGCGATTATCAGAGTCAGTCGATCCCGATTTGATCGGTGGCATGGTGATTCGCGTCGGTGACCGTGTGTTTGACAGCAGCGTATCCAACCGTCTGGATACCATGGCCCGTCGCACGCGCAGTGGTTTTTCAAGTCAACTGCTGCATCGTTTTGGTGAATTCACATCCGAATAGGTTTTGACATGCCGGACAACCGGCACCAACTATCAATGCTCGACAGAACTGCCGGGCCAACACTATTGATTCAGACCCATGAAATTTAGCAGTGACGAAATCGCCTCGGTCTTGCAACAAGAGATCGAGCAATTCGACAGCAAGATCGACGTTCGTGAAGTCGGTACCGTCCTCGAAGTCGGCGACGGCATCGCCCGCGTCTACGGGCTCTCGGGTGTCATGGCCGGTGAGATGGTCGAGTTCCCGAACGGAGCAATCGGACTTGCGTTCAACCTCGAGGAAAACTCGGTTGGCGTGATCATTCTGGGGGACTACCTCACCATCGAAGAGGGCAATGAAGTCAAAGCGCTTGGCACTCTTCTTTCGGTGCCGTCTGGCGATGCAGTTGTGGGTCGCGTACTGGACCCGCTCGGAAATCCTCTGGATGGAAAAGGCCCCGTTCAGACAGACACCACGCGTCCTGTCGAGATCATCGCTACGGGCGTGGCAGAGCGACAACCGGTGACTGAGCCGATGCAGACAGGCATCAAGGCGATTGACGCCATGACACCGATCGGTCGCGGCCAGCGGGAACTCGTCATTGGCGACCGAAAAACAGGCAAAACAGCCATCGGAATCGACACGATCATCAATCAGAAAGGCAAGGGCGTAAAGTGTTTCTACGTTGCCATTGGTCAGAAGGATTCCTCGGTCGCTGGTATCATTGATGCACTCGAACGCTACGGTGCAATGGAATACACGACGGTGGTAGTGGCAGGTGCCTCAACACCAGCACCGCTGCAATACGTTGCTCCCTACGCTGGAACAGCGATGGCTGAACACTTCATGTTCAACGGCGGACACGCGTTGGTTGTCTACGATGACTTGTCCAAGCAAGCCACGGCTTACCGACAGATGAGTCTGTTAATGCGACGTCCACCAGGACGTGAAGCTTATCCTGGAGACGTTTTCTATTGCCACAGTAGACTACTGGAACGTTCCGCCAAATTGTCCGAGGCTCTGGGTGGTGGCTCGATCACCAGCCTGCCAATCATTGAAACGCTCGAGGGCGAGGTTTCTGCCTACATTCCAACGAATGTGATTTCGATTACCGATGGACAGATCTATCTGCAACCCGACCTGTTCTTTGCCGGTATCCGCCCCGCCATGAACGCCGGCATCTCGGTTTCACGCGTCGGTGGTGCTGCTCAGGTCAAGGCGATGAAGAAAGTGGCTGGTGGTTTGCGACTCGACCTGGCGGCTTTCCGGGCTTTGGAAGCGTTTGCACAACTCGGTACGGATCTCGACGCTGCAACTCAGTCACAGCTTGACCGGGGATACCGTATGGTTGAACTGCTGAAGCAACCACAATACCAACCCATGAGCGTGACCGATCAAGTACTGAGTCTGTATGCCGGTACCAGGGGATTCATCGACGATGTGCCGGTCAAAGCTGTGCAGCAGTGGGAGATCGACTTCCAGCAATTTGCACGGGACAAGTACAGCGATCTGATCACACTGCTCAATGAGGAGCAGGACCTGACCGACGAAGTGGTCGAGAAGATCGAAGCCTGCATCGCCGAGTTCAAGAGTGGATATAAGCCTGTCGAAAGCGAAATGTAATCCGCAGCAAAACTGTTTGCCCCTTCACCATTTGAAACGCGTCAACTGATCCATGGCCAACGCCCGCGCCCTCGACAAACGCCGAAAATCGATTCGCAACATCCGTAAAATCACACGGACGATGGAATTGATTGCTACAGCGCGCTACAAGAAAGCGATGGACCGTGCTGCCGCAGTGACGGCCTACACAGACCGCCTGTCTCAAATCGTGAACAGTCTGGCAGACGCCGGTACCGAAGTTCGGCACCCATTGCTCGAGCAACGCAAGAATCCAAAAGCAGCACGCTTGCTGACACTGAGCAGTAATCGCGGCCTTTGCGGGGGATACAACGCCAGTGTTCTGCGAGCAACCATGCCTCACATTGGAGAGTTGAAATCCGCCGTCAGTAACGTGTTGGTTGATGTCAGTGGCAAACGGGGGATCAACGGTCTCAAGTTTCGTGGCATTGACCCCAATGACATGTACCAGCAGTTCGAAGATCAACCAGGTTACGACGAAGTGGAAGTGATCGCCTCGAAGTACCTTGAGTTATACGTGACCGGACAGATGGATCGGCTTGATGTGGTTTTCACCAAGTTCATCAGTACAAGTCGCCAAGAAGTCACGATCGAAACCTTACTGCCGTTTGGATCCCTCGACGAAGGTGCCGACAAGCACGCTCAGGAAACCAACACTCAGTACGAATTTCAGCCGTCCGCTGAAAGTATCCTTGAAGAGGTCGTCCCAACCAGCTTCAAAGCAAAGCTCTTTAAGTGTTTCCTCGATTCAGCGGTAAGCGAGCAGGTTGCTCGGATGATCGCAATGAAAGGTGCAACCGAGAGTGCAGGGGACATGATTAAGCAACTGTCCATGACTTACAACCGCGCCCGTCAGAGTCAAATCACGGGCGAAATCATGGAGATCATCGGTGGTGTTGAAGCACTCGAAGGCTAATCGCCGACGGTTGTCAATCACCTGATTTCCATCTTTACATTCAGAAACTCAATTAGATAACCCCAGCCTTTAGTACGAACATGTCTACTGCAACCGAAAACACTGTTGGACGCGTCACTCAGGTGATAGGCTCGACTTTCGACATCGAGTTTCCCGAAAGCCACATGCCCCCCATTTTCAATGCTGTTTCAATCAAGTCTCAGCATAAAGGTGTTGAAATCGACCTAGTCGGTGAAGTTCAACAGCACCTCGGTGGAGGACGTGTGCGAGCGATTGCCTTGGGTAGTACTGAGGGCATGATGCGTGGAATGGACGTCGTTGATACAGGCAAGCCAGTCAGCGTGCCGGTCGGCACAGCCACGCTCGGCCGAGTTTTCAACGTCCTCGGGAAGGCAATTGATGAGCGTGGCCCTGTCGACGCAGACGCCTACATGCCAATCCACCGGCAAGCGCCTCCCATCAACGAGCTGTCAACCAACACGGAAGTGTTCGAGACAGGCATCAAAGTAGTCGACTTGCTGACGCCTTTCGTTCGTGGTGGTAAAGCTGGTCTGTTTGGTGGAGCCGGGCTCGGAAAAACCGTTATTTTGACCGAACTGATCGCGCGTATCGCCAGCAGCCATGGTGGTTACTCGGTGTTTGCCGGTGTGGGTGAAAGAACACGCGAGGGAACCGACCTGTGGCTTGAGATGCAGGACACCGACATTGGTGACACTGGTCGCAAGGTGATTGAGCAAACTTGTATGGTATTCGGACAGATGAACGAGCCACCGGGATCGAGGCTCCGTGTTGCTCTGTCCGCTTTGACGATGGCTGAGTATTTCCGCGATTCAACCGGAGCGGATACGCTGCTATTCGTAGACAACATTTTCCGTTTCTCTCAGGCGGGTTCGGAAGTCTCCGCATTGCTGGGGCGTATGCCATCCGCGGTGGGATACCAGCCAACTCTGGCAACCGAAATGGGTGCTCTTCAAGAGCGTATCACTTCGACCAAAAAAGGTGCGATCACATCCGTTCAAGCCGTTTACGTGCCTGCCGATGACCCAACCGACCCTGCTCCGGCGACCGCGTTCGGGCAGTTAGATGCGTTCATTTATCTTGAGCGTTCAATCTCCGAAAAGGGAATTTACCCAGCCATTGACCCTTTGGCCTCGAGCTCCCGTATTCTCGACCCTCAGTACGTCGGTGACCGGCACTACGCAATTGCCCGCCGCGTGCAGACGATTCTTCAGCGATACAGGGAACTGCAGGACATCATCGCAATCCTCGGCGTTGACGAATTGAGTGAAAACGACAAGATGGTCGTTCACCGTGCTCGACGAATCGAGCGATTCATGAGCCAGCCATTCCTTGTGGCCGAGGTGTTCACTGGAAAGCCAGGCGAAATCACTCCATTGGCCGATACCATTCGCAGTTTCGAAGAGATCTGCGATGGCAAATGGGATCATATCCCAGAGCAAGCGTTTATGTATGTCGGATCAATTGAGCAGGTTGAAAAGCAAGCCAAGCAGATGGAAGAAAAGGCATAGTAGTCATGACACTTCGCTGTGTAGTTGTAACTCCCGAATGTACGGAACTCGACCGTGAGGCCGAGTACGTGTCGCTGCCCATGTTCGATGGTGAACTGGGAGTAATGAGTGGTCGTTCCCCGCTGATCGGCAGACTTGGTTTTGGAACGATCCGCCTTCAGACCGCTGCTGGCCCTGAACGTTACTACGTGGATGGTGGCTTCGCCCACGTCGAGGGTGATGTGATCAATGTGCTGACCGGTCGGTCGACCCCGATCGACCTGATCGATCGGGACAAGGCCCACGCAGATCTGGATGTAGCGCTCGCAATGCCAGGCTCAACCCCCGAAGAGTCCCAGATCAGAGATACAGCCGTTCGACGGGCACGCGGCCAACTGCGGGCCTCCAGCTAGACACCAACGCTCAGGCCTATCTCAAACGGGCCTATCTCAAACGGGCCTATCTCAATTCAAGAAGTGCAGATTCTGTACTGCATCACAGCGGTGTCGGTCTCTACTTGAGGCCCATGCCACTGGGCCGCTTCGAAAGGGCCCCGCGAACGCCGAGCTGGCGTGGATCTCTGGCAACCTTATCGGTGAAGATACGGACGTCATCCAGAATGGGCCTCACGCGTGCTGTCGCGCTTTCGATATTCTCAACGGTTCGCCGAATCTTCCAGTACATTTCCTTGTCTTCGAGTAGCAGGCGAACTGATCCATCTTTGTTGTTCAGTGCCTTGCCGAACTCGTCCACTTCGGCCAGTGTACTTTCCAGGCGGGACATGGTGCCCATGACTTGATTCACCAGTTCATCACTGTGCTGTGCCAGGGGTTCTGTGAATTGCTCGATATTCTTGACGGTCTGCTGGGCGCTATTGACCGTTTCGACGGCCGCAACCCCAACCTTCTCGAACTGCTCGCCAACTCTCTCAAAACTTTCAAAGGTCCGTCTGGTTGAATCCAGAGTCAGTTGTGCTTCATTCAACACATCAGGCAATTTGTTCACTGACTTCTCGAAACTTTCGCGGAGTATTGGGTTACCAACGATCGCCCGAACATCTGCCATCGCACCATTGAATTCCTTCAACGCCTTAACCGCCTCGTCAGCAACTTGCTCGATTTTGGAATCGGTACCACCGATGACTTCATTCACACTGGATGCCAATTGATTCACACTCTCAGCAGCAATGGCAATCGATTCGCCAGCGTTGCGAATGGCATCAAACGTTTGCTGAAGATCAGCCTGCATTTCAAACAGGCTTTCGGAATTTTTTCCGTAATCGAGATACTCACCGTCCAAATACGGCTCATTCGCTGCATCGGATTTCGGCTCATCCGGTTTCGGAGGAAAAATCTCCTTCAATTGATCGGGTTTTGCCAACACAAATTCCAACTGGGCATCGCCAGTGACAAGGTTACCTGTCCCAATTCTCGGGATGTATCTGCGAGTCATGGTCTTGCTCGCATCCATCGCAAGCGTCACCTCCACGCCTCCCTTAGCGTTATCCAGTTCGATACTCGCCACTCGACCAATGCGAACACCATCCCGAAGAACGGCAGTATTTACACCGATCCCCTCTGCTGAAGCGAAATGCACAATCAGTGTGTAGTTTTTTTTCAGTACGCTGGGAAACGCGCCAAAAAGAAATGTCAGAATGATGCCGATTCCGATTGCCGAAATCACCAGCACGCCAACACCAAATCGCAGTTTATTTTCATCCATGATCAATTCTCAACAGGCATCACTCGGAACCAAACTAGACTGACAGTCCCTGAGATAACTCATTCAGGCGTTCCCCGGCTTCCCCTCGCACGAACTGACGCACACGGCGATCCTCAGCATGCTCCAAGTCACTGGGCGGGCCATCAAACAGGACCTGTGACTCGTGGTCATTTAGCCGTGGCCGCGGGTAAAACATCAGTACACGATCTGCAACTTTTCTGGCTGTATGCATGTCGTGTGTCACCACAACACTTGTGACCGGATAACGGCGACGAGTGTCCAGAATCAATTCGTTGATAACATCACTCATGATAGGGTCCAAACCAGTCGTGGGCTCATCGTAGACCACCACTTCCGGTTTCAGGATCAATGCCCTCGCCAAACCCACACGTTTACGCATGCCGCCAGACAACTCTGCCGGTCTCTTGCTGGCAACGTTTCGCGGCAAACCAACCTCGGCGAGATGCTGCAACACGCGTTCTTCGACCACTGGTTCGGAAACCACTTCACTTTGACGCAGTGGAAAAGCAACATTTTCGAACACCGACATACTGTCGAACAACGCAGCATTCTGAAACACGAAACCAAAGCGGCGACGTACACGTGTCAACTCGCCATACCCCATGCGATGCAGTCCCTCACCGTCAAAGTAGATCTCTCCCCTTGTTGGGTTCACAAGACCAACCAGTGTCTTCATGAACACGGTCTTGCCGCATCCACTCTCGCCAATGATCGCCACCGTTTGTCCACGGGTAATTTCCAGGTTGATATCCAGCAGAACAGCTTGATCATCGAACACCACAGCAATATTCCTCGCCTCGATCAACGGCTGTTCATCGAGCGACTGTTGCTCTGCCACAAAGTCAGCAGATTGTTTCTTCTCGAGATCGAAGATCTCTCCATCATCAACCGGTCCAGATGACTCACTCATAGAAAAGAGGTTCCATTGGGGTAGATGGTGTAGTAAATCGAATTCATGACGATCGTAAGAAACAGGTCCACCGCCAGAATGAGAACGAATGAGTAAACAAACGCGGTAGTGGCTGCCTTACCAACTCCTTCGGCCCCCGCCTCACAATTGAATCCCCGATAGCAACTGACAATCGCGATCGTCGAGCCGAAGAAAACACTCTTGAAGATGCCGCTGAACAGATCAAACCCTGTCACTCCATCTCGCGAATGATTCAGATAGGCGGCGTGATCGATCCCCAAAATGATAACGCTATAGAAATAGCCACCAACGATTCCCATGAAATCGGCCATGATCGTGAGCGATGGAATCAACAGAATACAAGCGAGGAATCGCGGCACAACGAGATAATGAATGGGATCGGCACCCATCGCCGTTAAAGCATCAATTTGTTCGGTAACCCGCATGGTCCCCAGTACGGCCGCCATGGCGCCGCCAACACGACCAGCCAGCATCGTTGCTGCCAATACTGGCCCCAGTTCTTTCACGAGGGTGCTATTGATCACCGCACCAAGCCGACTGTCCAATCCAATGGCGTGAAACTGGGCATAGCTTTGGACAGCGAGCACCATCCCGATGAATGTGCCAGTCAAAGCAACAACTGGCAAACTCAAAGCACCCACTTGGTAGAAATTGATGAGAACCGTTCCCCTGCAGGGTGGACGGGTGAAAAGCCACGTTAACATCCGCCACGTGAACAACGTCATGTCCCCAATGGTCGTGATGCCATCCACGACAGCAGATCCCCATTGGTTGATCCAACGGACAAACGGCGACTCCGGTTGGTGAGTCGAAGAGAGGGAACTGGCTGAATTCGACACTCGTCCTAAATCCCGGGCGCACGCTGTTTTTAAAAATCAGACACATCTGATTTTATCGGTCAGCATGACCTTGAGGTTTAGAGAAAGCGAATGGGCTGAGTGAGAATCGCCGCTAGCAAATGCAGTTTGCGAGTTGCAACACCTCTCACGCAAGGCATTCTTCCCCAGCAACCAGCACTGCACAGTCCATCAGATTGCCTGGGCGGCTGGGAACGAGAGTTTGTCAGGCATATTGCAGACGGGGATCGTCCAAGCCAAGACGTTTCATCTTCTTGTAGAGCGTAGTTCGGTTGATATCCAACGCGTCTGCGGTGGAAGCCCGATTCCAGTTATAGAGTCGCAATGCTTGCAGAATGATCTCACGCTCGGGCCCCTGGAGGGCTTCACGAAGTGTTTTTCCGTTGACGTCTTCGCTGCGTGTTTGCACAGGAATCACGTTGGTTTCTAAGCCGCCCAGATCGGAGGGTCCTCGCCCAGAGATCTCGGGAGGCAGATCTTCAACCGTCAGTTGTTCGTCTCTGGAAAGCAACACAGCCCGTTCAACAACGTTTTCCAACTGCCGTACATTCCCCGGCCACGAATAGCCCTGCAGTATTGACATAGCTGCCGCATCAAATCCAACGATTTCTCGATCACACGTCTCAGACGCCTCGCGAAGAAAATGGTCAACCAACAGTGGGATGTCGCCGATCCGTTCCCGCAACGAAGGCAGGACAATATTGATGACATTAACGCGATAAAACAAATCCTGACGAAAGGTACCATCGGCAACAGACTTGGCAAGATTTTCGTTCGTTGCAAGGATCACTCGTGTATCAACTGAGTCGGTAACCGTACCGCCCAGAGGTTCGAAATTAAACTCCTGCAAAACACGCAACAATTTGACTTGCATGGCGGGGGTGGCAGTGGCGATCTCGTCCAGAAAAATCGTACCACCGTCAGCCAGTTTAAATTTCCCTGACCTGTCGTGATTGGCGCCGGTGAAAGCACCCGACACGTGGCCAAATAATTCGCTTTCCAGCAAAGTGTCAGGGAGGGCTCCACAAGCAACCTCCACAAATGGCCCACTACGACGTGCACTGCGAGCGTGAATCGCTCTCGCAATCATGCTCTTGCCAGTCCCGTTTTCCCCGGTGATCAAAATCGAAGCCCGAGCATCTGCAACGCTGTCTACGACATCGAAAATTTTCAGCATTCGGTAGTCGTGGCTCAGGATGTTTTCCAGACCACTGCGTCGATCAAGTTGCTGTCGAAGCAACTCGTTTTCTCTGGAAATCTCGCTCTGAGCAACGGCACGTTGAATTGCCAGCGTCAATTCCTCGTCAATCAACGGTTTGGTCAGTAAGTCAAATGCTCCGGCCCGAACTGCTTGAACTGCAGTATCCGGCGTTGCGTAACCGGTCACGACCAGGACAGACGAATCCGGGAAATTCTGACGCGCATACGCAATCAGCTCAAATCCGTCCTCGGTCTCGAGTCGCAGGTCTGTGATGACTAAGTCAAATGACCTCCGCCCGAGCTCAGTTTTCGCCTCTCCAAGCGTTGCCGCTGTCTCCACCTCATGGGACATTTCCCGCAACCACTGAGCCATCGACTCAACAAGGTGGCGGTCATCATCAACCAGTAGAATCGAAGCAGAAGCAGGCATTACGGCAGCATTGTGAGATCGGCTAACGAATGACTGCTTTTTCAACGGCAGCCAAGTCAGGAGCCTAGTTCGTTACAAAATGAGACGAAAAAGATCCTCAGTTAGAAATGTCTAGGTCACGAAATGCCAAGGGTCAACAAATACCCTGCATTCGCGACATTCAATCACCACCAGCCCGTCCGCACCCCGAAACCTACCATGCATTCCCCCCTTTACGACACCTAAACGCAGCACCGCACATGCTTTAGGCTAGACACAATACTGGCAGAACATTGGTCAATCTGCCAAACTTTCCGCCGGGGGGCATTGGGACGTAAGGCAATCCAATACCCGTTATTTCGATAGGGGCAGTTTCGTGGCTTGGAACGTATTGATTGTTGACGACCATGGGGTCGCGCGTATTGGGATGAGTTGGCTACTCAACGCGACACCTTTCAAGGTAGCGGGTGCAGTTGCAACAGCATCAGAAGCGTTGAAGTGTCTGAGAGAGCAACCAATTGATGTGGTCCTGCTGGATCTCCGCCTCGCAGATGGCAATGGCTTGACGTTGTTGGAACAGATCCGCAAACTGCACGCCGAGGTGCCGGCAGTGATCTTCAGTGCCTATGAAAATCCAACCTACATTGCCCGCGCCGCGGCACTAGGTGCCGCTGACTATCTGTTGAAGAGCGTGTCATCGAAAACCCTGCACGATTCATTACACCGCGTCGTAACAGGCAATTCAGCGGGTCCCGAGAGCCTTCTGTGCCTGATTCAGCGGACCATGCGGGAAAAAGTTGACGTCAGCAAGCTACCCTCGGATTTTCCATTAACTGCCCGAGAGACGCAGGTGCTGCGTCACATTGCATTGGGGCTCAGCAATAAAGAGATCGCTCAGTCACTGTGCATAAGCATTGAAACTGTCAAAGAGCATGTGCAACACATGTTACGCAAAATCAATGCCACTG
>Ga0315334_10000997_pt1 | contig 17405 bp, 6 predicted proteins | sample M150034915metaG_FD_205555 | JGI IMG/M metagenome (GOLD analysis project Ga0315334, IMG submission 205555) | Ammonia-oxidizing marine archaeal communities from Monterey Bay, California, United States - M1 500m 34915 | ecosystem: Environmental > Aquatic > Marine > Intertidal zone | place: USA... | reverse complement strand
AAATTTTTTTTCATAGCTTCAAAAACACTAAAAAAAGGCCAACTACTTTTTTAAATCTAAATTAAATTATCTTAAATCACAAATGTATTTAAAAAGTACTTTTAGTTTTTTTGAAGGTTTTTGTTAAGAGTCAAATATTCTTTTATTAATTTGTAAATAATAATTTCATAGTCAACTTTTTTATTTTTATAAAAATCAATTTCAGATAATAAAGAAATCATTTTTTTCTTATCATTATAATCAATATCATCATTATTAATAACAATATTTAATATATTTTCTAAAATGTTATTCATAGAATAATTAGATAATAATTTAACAGTATTTGATATTGACCGAACGGAACTAATTTGATTTAATAAATTTTTAGTAAAATCTAAATCTAAATGACCAGTAATATCATTAATAATATTTTTATCAAAAGTTTGAGGATTCATTTTAGATAAAAACTCAATATAAGTAATTATCTTTCTAATATCATTTTTTTGAATCAAAATCAAATATTTAATATATTGAATATAAATATTTTTCAAATGATCATTAAAAATAATATTTTCTTTATCTAAAATCTTTAAAGAAAAGTTTAAAATATAATCATCAGTAAAATTTTTAAATTCTAGTTCTAAACACCGAGATTTAATAGGATTAATAATTTTATAATTATAATTACAAATAAAAAAGAATTTAGTATTATTAAAATCTTCTAAAATTCTCCTCAAAGTTGTTTGTGCTTCATAAGTTAAATTATCACATTCATCTAAAATACATAATTTAAAAGAATCATTTAAAGTTACTTTTTTTTGACAAAAATTCCGAATTTTATTTCTAACAGTATCAATACCTCTTTCATCAGAAGCATTTAAAATCAATAAATTATCATTATAATGATCTTTAAAGAAATGTGTAATAATTAAATCACAAAAAGTTGTTTTACCAGTACCAGGTAAACCATAAATTAAAATATTTTTAATTTTTTCAAAGTTTTTAAAAATTTTAATCAAATTATCATTAAAATTTTCAATATTATTAGGTTTATATTTCTCAATCCAGGGAATATATTCCATTTAAATAAATATAACGAAAGATATTTAATATAATTAAAATTCACAACAACAAAGAAGTAATAAAATTTTAAAAATTAAATAAGATATAAAAATAGGAACAAAAATTAAAAAAATATTATATTGATTTTCAGTAGTATATAAAATATTTAATTTATTTTTAGTTATAAGATAATTATCATAAAAAGTATTAATTATTTGAGTATTATTTAAATTTTGATTTTTAGACCATAAATTAGCAACAAAACCCGAAACAATAGGAGCAGACATAGAAGTTCCAGATCTCAAAACGAAAGTATTATGTAAATTTAAACCAGGAATCAATTCACCATAAGTATATAAATTAGTACAAGTACCGAAATTAGAAAAAGAACTTTTAAAATCAAAATAATCAATTGAACCAACAGTAATAGTAAAATCCAAATGACTAGGGGATCGAAGACAACTATCAATATTACTATTACCAGCTGAAACAACAATAACAAAACCTTGTTCATAAAGATCATTTAAATTATTATCAATGCTTTCAACAATATTATCAAAACCCAAAGATAAATTAATAATACATTTATTAGAATGATTAGAACAATGATCTCTTGAAAAATTCAAAGCCTGATTTAAATGATTATCATCACTATCATGAGTAGAATTAAAAACTTTTAAACTAACAATTTGAACATTATCTGAAACACCATAAACCGAAGAGATTAAACTAATAACATGTGTTCCATGACCCATAGTATCATTAACTTCATTATCAATAAAAGATTTAGTTAAAATAATATTATCATAAAACTTAGTATTATTAGTGAAACCACTATCAATAACATAAACAGTTACATTATGTCCAAAATCTGTATAAAAATTATGAAAATCAGGAATTATATATTTTTGATTAATACGATCAATAGACCAACTATATTCTGCATTAGACAAAAGAAAAAACAAATTTAAAAAAAAGAAAACCATTATTATTAACATATTTTTATAATAAATTTTAAAACTAATATAAATTAAGAAAATATTACTATAAAATGAAGAATTTTATCATAGAAAATTATAATAAAATGGGAAAATTAACATTTTATTTAATATTATTATTAATATTTACAAGTGTTGATTATCTATTGAATGTTCGATGGATTAATTCAATGAAAAATTATACAGTTATATCAGGTTCAATATTATTTCCATTATTTGGATTAATATTTTTTTTCATACCCACAATTTATTTACATATAACCAAAAGATTAGATGTAAATGAAAATAATAAAGTAACAAATAAGGATATATCCGCAATAGCATTATTTGATGGAGTACAATCATTATTATCAACAATACCAATACCACATTTAAATATCGTAGTTATGTCAATAGTTGATAAAATTAATTTACCATTAGTAGCATTATCATCATATATATTTTTAAAAAGAAGATATTATCCATCACATTATTTAGGGATATTTTTAACATTATATGGAATATCCGTATCATTTATACCAAATTTTATGAAAAAAGATATAGTATTGAGTGTTGGATGGATGTTTTTATATATATCAAGTGTAATACCTGGAACAGCATCATATGTTTATAAAGAGAAGAGATTAAAAGAAGTAAATGTGAATGTATGGTGGATAAATACTTGGATATGTTTATATCAATTAATAATTGGTTTTTTATTTTTACCATTAGTTATATTAACAAGTAAAAGTTTAACATTTACAGGATTTCCTAAACATATGTCAGAAGCATTTCAATGTCAATTTGCAGGAATTAATAGTAATCCAGGTGATAATTGTGAATATGCATTATTATGGTTTATGTTATTTAATGTTTTATCAACATTTTCAAATATTTTAATGTTTCTAATAATACAAGAAGGATCAGCAGTATTATTTATAATAGTAAGAACATTAAAAACACCAATCACATCATATTTAGCAAGTTATCCTATTTTAGCAGGAATATCCGCATCCCCAGTTACAGTAGCGGATTGGTATGCGTTTGTAATGTTAATAGTAGCATCATTTGTTTATTATTATAATAAAGAAACAAATGTGTATATTCGAAGAATGAAACAGTTTGAAAATGATAATACACCAATAATTCGTCCAATTAGAGCTCAATATATATCAAGTAATTTTAGTACAATAATTTTAGAAAAAGAGAATTCAGATTCATTAATATTATAAATAAATTTTTAATACTTCATATTCTCGAATTACACAATAACATTGATTATGTAAATTTAACATTTCTTCTTTAGCACCATAATCTTGACCTTTACATTTAAATGTTTGTCCAGATCCATATCCCGAATTTTTATTCTCATTACATTTATTTGTAATCCATAAATCATTCCCTTTACCATATAAAGGTCCATAACCTTCATAATTCCACATTGCTTGTTGACCTACTCGTTCACTTTTCTTAAATCCAAAAAATTTTATTTGTGGTCTTACACACCATAAAAAAGCGGATGGATCAATTCTAGTTTGACTGTTTATATCCCATGATATATTTGAATATCCACCATATACATGATCATATTCATTTTGAACAATAACAAGTGTTGGTCCTTGATGATCACATTTTTTATGAAATGTATCAGAATTAAAATTATGTTCTGAAGCACGAAATAATAATTCAGTAGTAAAATTTCCGATTTTATTATATAGTAAACTTTTTAACCTTATTTTTTCTTTTGAAGATAAAATTTTAGAATCAAAATTAATTATAGTATATTTTATTATTATCTTAGTTAATACATTAGGGAAAATACTAAATATTAATGTTTTGGGATTTTCATTAAAATTTTCTTGAATAAATAAAAATATAATAATTTCTGTAATTTTTTTTTTTTTTTGTTTTTTATTTCTATTTTCTTTTATTTTTTCATAAAGAAAAGAAAATGTTGCAAACATGGTGTTACCATATATTTTTTAGTATACAATAAATTTTAATTTTTTTATAAGAATTGAATAATTAAATCTTCAATATCAGGAGATAAATTTAAATTAATAGCATATAAAGAAATAATTTTATATTGTTGAATTCTACAAAAATCACAACATCCAAAATATTCTGTAGGTTGTTCAAGACAAATGTTGCAAGCACAATCGGCACAATAATTAAAACCATAAGAATCATAAAAAAAACAACAGAATCTTTGATGACATTTATCACAATTAATTTTCATAATTATGAAAATAATAAGATCAATTTTATCTATTTAATAATATTTTTTTTAAATTTCTCTAAATCGAATTCAATATCACAAATACCAGTACCATATTTTCCAACTTGACCCATAATTAAATTAGAAGTCAAAGATTTCATCTGATCATTTAGATTAAAAAGAGAAGATTTAATAAAATGTTCATCAGATTCTTCAAAACTACATTTAGCTAAAGGACCACTATCAGAAATCCGAACACCATGTCTATCAATACTAACGAGAGTGCCTTTAATAGTAATAAGATCAGTTAAAAGATTAAGATGTTTATCATTAATATAAATGCCACTAAATTTCAAAACATTATTAATTTCATCTTTTAATAAACCTCTAGCTGCTTCAATACCGAGAATTTTATTAATTTCATGAATATCATTAGAGAAAGTTTTTTGTAGATCTAAAAAATTACAAATTTTAAGAATATCTTCCATATTAGTTCCAGTAGTATCTAAAACGATTTCTTTTTTAGATTGATCAATAGAACCATTATTTTTAATTTTCAATTCTTTAATTTCTCTCATGGTAATTTTGGTAATATTATTAATACCTTTAATAGTAAGATTTAAAATTTCTTGTTCAAGATTTTTTAAATTTTTCAAATCTTTATTAGTATTTAAATCATCGTCAATAATTTTATCTAAGTCATCATGAACATATCTAATATGAAAAAATAAAGAATTAGAATTATCATCACTATAAATAATATGTAAATTATCATATTTTCTAATTAAAAAAGAATATAATTCAAACATAGAAGAATTTTTATTTAATAAGAAAAGATCACTAATTTTAATTTTCAAAACCCAAGGAGAAATATTATCAAACTCTAAATCTTTATAAAAATTATAATAATCATTTAAAAACAATTGATCATTTGTATTAGTATTAGAAATATTATTATCATAAAAAATATCAGTATTTTCAACAAAATATAAAAATTTAAGTTCTTCAATTTCATTTAAAACTTTTTTAGCGAAATCTTTATTAGAATTACTTTCTTTTTTCAAATAAATAGTTAAAGAAGGAGTAGAAGGATTTTTAGTAACACTAATTAATTCACGAATTCTAGGAACACCTTGATTAACATTAGATTTAGTAGAAACACCAGCGTGATGGAAAGTATTTAAAGTCAATTGTGTAGTTGGTTCTCCTAATGATTGGGCACTAATAGAACCAACAGATTCACCGGGTTGAATAAGAGCTTTATAAAAGTTTAATTTAACTAAATCAACAACCCAATCGAAAGCTTTTTTATTTAATTTATTTTCCTGAATAATAATTTTAGTAGATAATTTACTTTCAATTAAAGTTCGTAATAATTTAAGATTATAATCATTAAGTTCATTAAAAGGATAATCATTATCACAATTAATTCTAATAGTGTTTTTAATTAAATCTTTAATAGTATTTAAAACATAAAGATGATTTAAATCACTAATATTATTTTTATCAATCTTAAATTTTTTACAAGATTGTTTAACAATTCTATAAATATTAATAGGTTGATAAACGATATCATCATCATAATATTTTTTACTTCTAAAATATTTTCTCAAAGTCATTAAATGATTATATTCTCTTTTTAAAGCTTTTTGGATTTTAATATTAAAAATAGAAACATCATTCCATTTATATTTATTTTCAAAATCTTTATTTGAACCTAAAATTAATTCAAATTTTTGTTTTTCAACTTTTTTAGGATCAAAATTATCAGTACCATATACGAATTGAACAATAACATTTTTTTCATTACGAACAGTAAGATCATATTTAACATTTAAATCTTCTAAAGATTTCATCAATCTTCTTTGAATATAACCAGTTTCTGCCGTTTTACAAGCGGTATCAATTAAACCTTCTCTACCAGATTGAGCATGAAAAAAGAATTCATTAATATCTAAACCATCAATATAAGAATGTTCAACGAAACCTTTTGATTCAGGACTATGATCAAATTGGTAATAATAAGGTAAAGTTCTATTATTAGAAGTAAAAGGTATTCTTCCATGACTTCCTTTAAAAGAAACATTTTGTTGTCCAACACAAGACATAATTTGACTAATATTAATAGAATTACCTTTAGATTTAGAATTAACCATTTGAAATAAATTATTTAATTGATCAATATTTTTCATAACAACAGAACCGCTAGAATCTCTGGCTTCATTTAATAAATTGAAAATTTTTTGTTCAAAATCAGCTTCACTCATTTTCATATTTTTATTATAAACCATATTAATAAAATTTTTAACTTTATATTTTGAAGTTGAAATAATTTCAACGACTTTTTTCTGAGTTTCCTTATCTGCAATAGTATCACCAAAACCAACACTAAAACCTTCAAATTTCAACCAAGTATTAATAACTTTTTGAAGTGTATTAAGAAAAACTGTAGTATAACTTTCATCTAAATCATTAGTAATCATATGAACTAAACTACCACTAGATGAACCAACAATAGATTTATCAAAAATACCAGAAATGATTTTACCATTAACAATATCAATATTAAAATCGTCTTTTTTCTTATAATAATTAATAGTTTTAGGTAATACAAGATTCATAATATCAGTGCCTTTCCAATGTTTTTTATTATTAATAATAATAGGTTCTGGTAAAATACCATCAAAATTAGGAATTTTACAAACTAATTTATAAACAATATCTTCTTCAATATACATATTAGGTCTAGTTAATTTAGTAGAACCGACTACGGCATCCATAATACATCCAATAACAGGGCTATTAGATTGAGGACTAATAATTTGTTCAGGAACACAAGTAATATGTTTTAATTCAAGCATAGTTTGAAAACTTTGTGGAACAAAAATATTCATTTCATCACCATCAAAATCAGCATTATAAGGTTGGCAAACAGCAGGATTTAATCTAAAAGATTTCCCAATAATAGGTTTAACTTTATGACCCATCATACTCATTTTATGTAGACTAGGTTGTCGATTAAATAAAATAAAATCATCTTCAGCTAAATGTCTTTCAACAATATCACCATATTTTAAAAAAGGAATATTTTTAACAAATCTTAAATCTAAAGTAATTAAATTATCATTATTATTTTTAATTAAAAAATTAGCACCAGGATATTTTGTAGGACCATTTTGAATACATTGTTGTAATTTTTTAATATTATATTGATTAACTTTTTCAGGAATAGTAATTTTCTTACAAATTATGTAAGGAATACCTAATTGATGTATACTAATACTTGGATCAGGACCAACAACTGTTCTTGCTGAAAAATCAACTCTTTTACCTAATAAATTACCACGAATTCTTGCTTCTTTACCTTTAATTCTATCTTTTAAGCATTTTAATTGACGACCTGAACGATGTTGTGCAGGAGGAATACCTTTAATATTATTATCAATTAAAGTTCCTATATGATATTGTAAATAATCAACATAATCACTAAAATGAGACATATTATTTTTTCTAATTTTTTCAATTAAATTATGATTAGCTTTTAAAATATCAACATATTTATAAATTAAATCATCTTCAGATCTTAAATTAGTAGAATATTTAACAGAAGGTCTAATACAAGGAGGAGGGATAGGAAGAACTTCAAATAATAAACATTCTGGTCTAGAATTTTCAACAGACAAACCTAATAATTCAACATTATCATTAGAAATATTTTTAAAAATTTTAATAACTTTTTCAGCAGAAATATAAGTTTTTAATTCTTTCATTTTATCATTTTCTTCAATAGTATTAATTTGGGCGATACTAATACCTTCTTTTAAATATTTAGGTTGAATACGATTACAATTATAACAAATTTTATATTTAATATTCTTATTATAATTTAAAATAAGAAGAAATTTTTGAGATTTTTTTTTTGATTTTAATAAATCCATAAAAGTTTTATCATTATAATCAATTAATAAATGAGAACAAAAAGAACATGTACAAGAAAGAATTTTTTTAACATATTTCATGAATAAAACATTAAAAACTGGAACAGCTAATTCAATATGACCGAAATGACCAGGACAAGAATTAACATCATTTTTACAAGTTTTACATAAAATATTCTTATTATTTGGTCCCATTCTAGTATCCATCAAACTACCATATTTAGGTTCACTATTTTTTTCATATAAATCAATTTCTGTGATTTCGCAAACCGATAATTTTCGTATCGCTTCGGTACTATTTAAAAAAAAATCGATTTTCTTAACATCCCTTAAGATAAATTTTTCCATCGAATATTTTATATATTAATATTATTAAATTTTAATAATATTAATGTTTTTTTATTAAAAAAATGAGTAATAAGCAGTTAATAAAATATCAACTGCTGCATTTAATTCCGTTAAAACATAAGACAAATATTAAACGGAATTAAAAATTATTATTAATATTTTCTGAAAGAATTCAGATTATTCATAATTTTAGGTGTCTTATATGTTACTTTATATATTTATTTACATACCAATAAATTCTTTAATTGCGGCTAATTCTGCTTTTAAGTCTTTATTTTCTTGAATAATTGCTTTAATAGCACTTGTATTTAATGAAGTTAATTGTTCGAAATTGACTGATTTAAAATCATCAACTCGTTTACCATATACGAAAGCAGATTCTTTATCAAAAGAATTATCTTCATCTTGAGCAGATAAAGTCATTTTACCATCTTCATAAGCTAATACATCTTTTTCACACATCATAAATTCATTATCAATTTTATATTGGATTTTTACTTTATCACCAACAGCAATATCACAATTACCTACTTCGACTTGATTAACAGAAAGTAATCGACATTCTTTATAGATATTAGGAATGAATTTTTGTTGTTCTTCAACTAAATCAGAATGGATTGCTTCAACATCTTGAGCCATGATACCGATTTTGGTTTGTCTACCATAAGCTGGTTGATCAATATATTTATAATTATAAACATTTAAGTTTTCAAGTGCTTGTTTATCTTCTTCATTATTTCTTTCACTGATGATATTTTTTACACGATTATCTGAAACAGCATGGAAAGAAGAACCAGCGATTTTACCACTAGCATATACAGAATATGAGAAAGTACCAGCATCTCCTAAACCAATTTGATCTGCTTGTAAGTCATTATAAGCATTTGAAGATAAACCGACTGAACCATAATCACCTAGAATTTCTAATTTACCATTGGTTGGTGCAGTAACACCAAGACCGAAATTACCAGCATTATAATAAGCATTTGTTCCTGATGTTTTAATAACATTACCGGCTAATGATACAACAGCACCATTTTGATATAAATCACCAGTTAAGTTAATATCACCTACAACATCAACATCGAATTGTGGATTGGTAATACCAATACCAATAGCTGATTTTAATAAATAACCTTCACCATAAATATTTTCAGCCCAGATTGCATTTAAGTCACCACTGCTTGCGTTTGCACCTTTAATAATTAAATTACCTTGTACAACCATATCATTTCGTGCTTGAATTACACCATTAACATCTAATTCAGTATCTGGATTGGTAATATTAATACCAACTTTGTTGCCTGAAGCATCAACTACTAAAGTATCTGTATCAACTCTTAAACCTCCAGCTAATGTTGTATTTAATGATACTAATAAATCACCACTTACTGTACCATTATTAGTTACAAGTAATGAATCTAATGTTGATAAGGCAGCAACACTTAAAGTTCCACTTAAAGCTGAGTTAGCACTTACATTTAATGCATTTAATTGAGCTGTACCAGCAACATCTAATGCACCATTTAAATCTGCGTTATTAGTTACAACTAATGATTGAACAGTAGCTGAACTTTGTACTTCTAATGTGGATTGTAAAGTAGAAGCTAATTCAACATTTAAAGTTCCATCAAGATCGGAATTACCGGTGATTTTTAATGCAGCACCTTGGAATTCAGTACTTGCATTAATAGTTGTACCTTGTAATTCATCTAAGTTTAATGTAGCTAATGCATATCCAGCATTTGCGGTATCAACAGTTGTACCTGGTTCTGCTGTTACACCATCGAATAAACTATATTCGCCACTACCTGAAGCATCTCTGAATAAACCAGTCCATTTATCAGCACCATCATTATATTTAGAGTAAAAACCTAAATCGACAGCATCTGCACTATTGTTTGCTCCTAATGAAATTAATGGATCTTCAATAGTAACAACTTCTGTGTTCATTGTAGTTGATGTACCTTGAATATATAAGTTACCATCAACAGTTAAATTTTGAGTGAATCTACCTGAACCTACAACATCTAAGTCATAAGCTGGAGCGGCGGTATTAATACCAACTCGATCAGCAGAAGCATCTACGAATAAAGTATCAGTATCAACAGCTAAATCATCTTGGAAATTTGCCGCTAATTGTACATCTAATGTACCATTAATATCGGCATTATTACTTACATTTAATGCATTGATTTGTGCTGTTCCTGAAACATCCATGTCAGCATTTACATCAACATTACCTCCTACTGTTAAAGTGGATTGTAAATTTGTTGCTAATTGAACATCTAATGTACCATCAATATCAGCATTTGCGGTTGCATTTAATGAACCTACTTGAGCATTTCCTGATACATCTAAATCTGCGTTTACATCGACATTAGAGTTTGCAGTTAATGCCCCTGTTACGACTAAAGTATTTTTTAATTGAGTTGCACCAGAAACAGATAAACTTGTTAATTCACCTACAACTTTTAATGAAGAGTTAAATACATTGGCTCCTAATGTTGATGCGTTTAATACTGATACATTGGCAACTTTATAAGCATTACCAGTATCAACATTACAATTACCAGCAAGACCAAGTTTGTTTCCAGCTAAAGCTGTTTTACCAATACCTAAATTACCATTATTATCTAATCTTGCTTTTTCGGAATCATTAATTTTTAATACTAATGGATTACCATTTTGTTCTGAAATATAAGCAACATCGTTTGAATTATCATAACCAACTTGAAATTGTGAAGCATTTGCTGCATTTTTAAATTTAAGTTCTGCTGTACCTGTAGCAGATGAGTTTTGTAATACTACATTTGCGTTTGCTTGACGAACATGAACTGAAGCTTCAGCATCTGTTGTTCCTAAAGACATTCTTGCTACACCAGAATAATCTTTTACATTGAAACCTTGAGCTAATGATTGCATATTACCATCAACTTGTAAAGTTGATTGCATAACAACTGCTCCTGAGAAATCAGCAGAATTATTAAAATCAGCAGTACCTGCTACTGTTAAAGTAGATTGTAAATTTGCTGCATCTTCTACATCTAAAGTACCATCAACATCAGCATTACCTGTTACATTTAATGAAGCTAATTGAGAAGCTCCTGATACATCTAATGCACCATTTAAGTCTGCATCATTAGTTACAACTAATGATTGAGCAGTAGCTGAACTTGCTACATTTAAAGTTGATTGTAAAACCATAGCTCCTTGGAAGTTTGATGTACTATTTGCATCAATTGCTCCAGTTACAATAACTTGATCTTGAAATGTTGCTACGCCTTGAATATTTAAAGTTCCATCTACATCAGCATTACCTGTTACATTTACTGAAGCTAATTGAGAATTTCCTTGTACTTCTAAAGTGGATTGTAATACACCAGCACCTTGTAAGTTCATTGAACTATTAGCATCGATTGATCCTGCTACTGTTAAAGTAGATTGGAAATTTGCTGCACCAACTTGATCGGAAGAACCGAAAACATCAAGGCTACCATCAGCATTTAATGCCATTCTTTCTGTTCCAGCTGTATAAAATCTTAATTGATCATTATCTGCTTCAGCGTCATTTTCTGCTGTAATTTTAGTATCACCATCTACATCAATAACACCTCCTAATGATCCCCATGTACCTTTATAACCTTCGAAAGTTGAATTGTCTGTGTTATAACGAATAGCACCAGTTACATCAATTCTTTGTGCGTTTGTACCTACTGGAATTACAATACCATCTGTACCAACAATATCTAAAGAAGTTCGTGGCCCTGCTGTTTTTATACCAACGCGATTATTATAACTATCAACTTTAAGTGTTGCGTTACTACCATTTGTATTATCAACAGTTAAATCTCCATTAACAACAACTTCTGCGTTGAAAGTTGATCCTTGTGCAACAACTAATTTATTTTGTAAATCAACTTGACCTTCGAAATTTGCGGTACTATTTACATCTAATGCACCATTTAATGTAGAAATACCTGCAACTGTTAAAGTATTTTGGAAATTTGCTGCACCTTGTACATCTAATGCACCATTTAAATCTGCATCATTAGTTACAACTAATGATTGAGCAGTTGCTGAACTTGCAACATTTAAAGTTGATTGTAATACAGCTGCTCCTTGTAAGTTCATTGAACTATTAGCATCGATTGATCCTGCTACTGTTAAAGTAGATTGTAAGTTTGCTGCACCTTGAGCATCAAAAGTTCCATCAATATCAGCATTACCTGTTACATTTAATGAACCAATTTGAGCATTTCCTGATACATCCATAGCAGCATTAATATCAACATCAGCTGCGACTGTTAAAGTAGATTGTAAATTTGCTGCACCTTGAATATCTAAAGTTCCATCGATATCAGCATTAGCTGTTACATTTAATGAACCTAAATGAGCATTAAGTGCGACATCTAAGTTAGCATTTAAATCTGCATCTGCTGCAACTGTTAAAGCGGCTTGGAAATTTGCTGCACCTTGTACATCTAAAGCACCATTTAAGTCAGCATCACCGGTTGCATTTAATGAACCGACGGTTGCACTTGAAGCTACATTTAAAGTTCCATTAAAGTCAGCATTATTTGCTAATTCTAAAGTTGATTGCATAACAACTGCTCCTTGTACATTCATTGCACCATCAATATCAGCATCTGCAGTACAATTTAATGAACCTACAGTTGCACTACCTGATACATCCATATTTGCATTTACATCCATATTACCTCCGAATTTTGAATCTGCTGCAACATCTAATTGTGCTCCTGGAGCTGCAACTCCAATACCCATTTGACCTGCATTATCAATATATACTCGATTTACATCATTTGTTCTAAAAGTCATTTTATTATCAGTATGAGTATAAGCAACTTGACCAATATTTCCATCGGATTCATCTGCAAAATTTAAAAATGAACCACTTGAAGAATGTGCAACAAGTCTTAGGACAGCTGCTTGATCACCTGATTTAACTTGAATATTTGCATCACCTGATGCTCTATATATATCTAAATCTTTTTGTGGTACAGCCATACCAATACCAACAAGACCTGATGATTGATCAACAACAAATTTAGTAGAATCTACAACTAAATCATTTTGGAATGAAGCAATACCTTGAATATTTAAAGTTCCATCGATATCAGCATTACTTGTTACTTTTAATTCTTGTAATTGAGCAATTCCTGCTACATCTAATGCACCATTTAAGTCAGCATCTGCTGTTACAACTAATGAACCTGCTCGAGCTTCTCCTGATACATCTAAAGCTGCATTTACATCCACATCTGCTTGAACTGCTAATGTAGATTGGAAATTTACTGCTCCTTGTACATCTAATGCACCATTTAAATCTGCATCATTAGTTACAACTAATGATTGAGCAGTAGCTGAACTTGCTACATTTAAGGTATTTTGTAAAACCATAGCTCCTTGGAAATTTGAAGTATTATTTACATCAAGAGCTCCTTGGACTGCGACTGTGGATTGGAAATTTGATGCACCTTGTACATCTAAAGCACCATTTAAGTCAGCATCACCTGCTACTGCTACAGTTGATTGGAAAATAACAGCACCTTGGGCGTTTAATGTTCCATCAATATCAGCATCACCTGTTACTTTTAATTCAACTGCTGTTAATTTTCCTGAAACATCCATGGTATTATTAATATCAACTGCACCACCTACTGTTAAAGTAGATTGTAAATTTGCTGCACCTTCGGCATCAAAAGTTCCATCGACATCAGCATTACCTGTTACATTTAATGAAGCTAATTGAGAAGCTCCTGATACATCCATAGTTGAATTAATATCAACATGATCACCTACTGTTAAAGTAGATTGTAAATTTGTTCCTTGTTGTACATCTAAACTTCCATTAATATCAGCATTAGTTGATACATTTAATGCATTAATTTGTGCTGTACCAGCTACATCTAATGCACCATTTAAGTCAGCATCATTAGTTACAACTAAAGAATTTACAGTTGCTTGTCCAACAATTTGAGCTGTTCCTTGTGCAATAATATTACCATCGGCATTTAAATCATCAAGAGTTAAATTAGAATGAGAATAACTTACAGCAGAAGTATTTACTGTATTAGTTGGTGCTTCTGATGTACTGAAAAGTCTATAATTTGAACTATTTGCATCTCTGAAAAGACCAGTATATTTATCTGCACCATCATTAAATTTACCATAAAAACCAATATCTACAACATCTGAACTATTATTTGCTGCTAATTGAATAAAAGGATCTTCAATTGTTACTTGATCAGTATTTACTGTAGTGGTTGTACCATGTACAGTTAAATTACCATCAACGATTAAATTACCATCAATATCAGCATTGGTTGTTACTTTTAATTCTTGTAATTGAGCAATTCCTGCTACATCTAATGCACCATTTAAGTCAGCATCACTTGCTACTTCTAAAGTTGATTGTAATACAGCTGCTCCTTGTAAGTTCATTGAACTATTAGCATCAATTGCTCCACCTACTGTTAATGCGGCTTGTAAATTTACTGCACCTTGTACATCCATTGCACCATTAATATCAGCATCACCAGTTGCATTTAATGAACCTACTTGAGCATTTCCTGCTACATCTAATGCACCATTGAAATCAACATCTCCAGCTGCTTGTAAAGAGGATTGTAATACCATAGCTCCTGAGAAATTTGAACTATTATTTACATCAACAGCTCCTTGAATTGCGACTGCGGCTTGGAAATTTGCTGCACCTTGTACATCTAATTGACCATTTAAGTCAGCATTACCACCAACAGCTAAACTTCCAGATAAATCTGAATCATTAGTTACATTTAATGCACCTACAGTGGCTGAACTTGCAACATTTAAAGTTGATTGTAATACAGCTGCCCCTTGTAAGTTCATTGAACTATTAGCATCAATTGCTCCTTCTACAGTTAAACTGTTTTCGAAGTTTGCTGCACCAGTTACACTCATTGTTGATTGGAAACCAGATGCACCAGTTACATGTAAAGTAGATTGCATTGTAGATGCACCTTGTACATCGAATGCACCATTTAAGTCAGTATTACCTCCGACTACTAAAGCAGCTTGTAAATTTGCTGCACCTTGTACATCCATAGTACCATCTACATCAGCATTACCTGTTACATTTAATGAAGCTAATTGAGAATTTGCTTGTACTTCTAAAGTTGATTGTAATACAGCTGCTCCTTGTAAATTCATTGCTGCGTTTGCATCAATATCTCCTGCTACTGTTAAAGTAGCTTGTAAATTTGTTCCTAATGCTACATCTAATGTACCATCAAGATCAGCATTTAAACTTACATTTAATGAACCTAATTGTGCATTTCCTGATACATCTAAATCACCATTTAAATCGGAATTTAATGAAACATTTAATGCATTTACAGATGCTGTATTTTGTACTTCTACTGTATTTTGGAATACAGCTGCTCCTTGGAAGTTTGAACTATTATTTACATCAACAATACCTGCGACAGTTAAGTTGTGTTGTAAGTTTGTTGCTAATGCTACATCTAATTGACCATCTACATCTGCGTTTCCAGTTACTTTTAATTCATTTAATGTTGCTTTTCCTGTTGTAGATAATGTACTTTGCATAACAACTGCTCCTTGGAAATCAGCAGAATTATTAAAATCAGCAATACCTGCGACTGTTAAAGAAGATTGTAAATTTGCTGCACCTTGAGCATCAAAAGTTCCATCAACATCAGCATTACCTGTTACATTTAATGAAGCTAATTGAGAAGCTCCTGATACATCTAATGCACCATTTAAGTCAGCATCTCCTGTTACAACTAATGCATTTAAAGTTGCAGTTCCTTGTGCTTCTAAGCTTGATTGTAAAACCATAGCTCCTGAGAAATTTGAACTATTATTTACATCAACTGCACCACCAACTGTTAAAGCAGCTTGTAAATTTGTTGCTCCTTGTACATCCATAGCACCATTAATATCAGCATCAGCTGTTACATTTAATGCACCAATTTGAGCTGTTCCTGAGATATCTGCATTAGCATTAATATCCATATTACTATTAAATTGAGAAAGACCATCTACTTGTAAAGCACCAGTCATTTCAGAAGCTCCTGTGATTTTTAAAGATTGTGTGGATAATATTCCAGCATTATCTACAATTTCTGATTGTCCAATAATAATTGAAGAACCTGATAAATATAAATCTCTGAATCTTGCTTCAGCTGAACCTAAATCATAAGTTTCATTTGCTTTTGGGATAATATGTCCTTGGATTCCCATATTACCTTCTAATTCTAATTTGTATGTTCCGCTTGATGAAACACCAATACCAACTGAACCATCTGCATTAACAATCATTCTTTCTGAACCTGCTGTATAAAATCTTAATTGATCATTATCATCACCAGCTGCATCTTCTGCGGTAATTTGAGTATCTTGATCTACATCAACGACACCTCCTAATGACCCCCATGTACCTTTATAACCTTCGAAAGTTGAATTATCAGTGTTATAACGAATAGCACCAGTAATATCTGTTCTTTGTAAGGTTGTACCTACTGGGATTACTAAACCATCTGTTCCTGTAATATGTAAAGAAGTTGCTGGGGCGGCATTATTAATACCAACACGATCAGTTGAAGCATTTACAAATAAAGTATCAGTATCTACAGCTAAATTAGCTTGTAAATTTACTGCACCTGCTACATCTAATGCACCATTTAAGTCTGCATCATTAGTTACAAATAATGAACCTGTTCGAGCTTCTCCTGATACATCTAATGCACCATTTAAGTCTGCATCATTAGTTACAACTAATGATTGAGCAGTAGCTGAACTTGCTACATTTAAAGTTGATTGTAAAACCATAGCTCCTTGGAAGTTTGATGTACT
>Ga0315334_10000993_pt1 | contig 17456 bp, 15 predicted proteins | sample M150034915metaG_FD_205555 | JGI IMG/M metagenome (GOLD analysis project Ga0315334, IMG submission 205555) | Ammonia-oxidizing marine archaeal communities from Monterey Bay, California, United States - M1 500m 34915 | ecosystem: Environmental > Aquatic > Marine > Intertidal zone | place: USA... | reverse complement strand
TATTGCCGACGAAGTACAAACAGGAATCGCACGAACTGGGAGTCTTTTGGCTGTATGTGGAGATTGCAGTTGTCAGCAGGAATGTGAGCGTCAAGAAGAAACATACGCACGACCTGATCTATTAATTTTAGGAAAAGCGCTTTCTGGAGGTGTCTATCCAGTATCAGCGGTATTGGCTAATAACGCTGTGATGAACGTAATCAAGCCTGGACAGCATGGCTCCACTTTTGGTGGAAATCCTGTTGCGGCTAAAGTTGCTATTGCTGCCTTAGAAGTGGTCAAAGAAGAAAACCTGATTCAAAATGCGCGTAAATTAGGGCAGTTGTTTCGTGAAGGAATGCAGAAAATCATAGACAAAAGCGATTTAGTTGTTAGTGTAAGAGGAAAAGGAATGTTAAATGCCATTATCATCAACGATTCTCCGGATAGCTCCACTGCATGGAATTTATGCGTTGCCCTCAAAAATAATGGACTGCTTGCTAAACCTACACATGGAAACATCATTCGTTTTGCTCCACCCCTTGTCATGAATGAACAGCAGCTTAATGAATGTTTAGACATCATAGAAAAAACAATTAGAGAATTCAAAAAATAATAAGAATGCAAAAGATAAAATTTGGAACAGACGGATGGAGAGCCATTATCGCTAAAGAATTCACCGTTGAAAATGTAGCTCGGGTAAGTGAAGCTACAGGTAAATGGTTACTCAATAATTACGAGAACCCTACTGTTTTTGTGGGTCACGACTGTCGATTTGCCGGAGAGCTTTTTATGGAAACAAGCGTAAAGGTTTTTTTAAGCCAGGGGCTAAATGTGCGCATGTCCCGAGGTTTCGTCTCTACTCCAATGGTGTCGCTAGCAGCATGCCGTTTCAATTGTCAGGTTGGTGTTGTGCTAACAGCAAGCCATAACCCTCCTTCCTACAATGGATATAAGCTTAAGGCCGATTTTGGAGGGCCACTTGCTCCAGAACATGTGCAGGAAGTCGAAGACCTCATTCAAGACACCTGCGGTATTGATCTAGAGGAAATCAATTTGGAATCGTTTAAAGCTTCAGGAAAGCTTAAAGTGGATGACATCGAAACCATGTATGTCGATCATGTAAAAGCCAATTTCGACCTGGATGCCATTCAAAAATCCAATATGAATTTGATTTACGATGCCATGTATGGTGCCGGACAACGAGTTCTACCCAGAATATTACCCAATGTTAATTTGATGCATTGTGAGTACAATCCGTCATTTTACGGACAGGCTCCAGAACCCATTGGTAAAAACTTAAAAGAATTAGAAGCTCACATTAAAGAAACCCCTGGAATCGATTGTGCTCTTGCTACAGATGGTGATGCAGATCGTATAGGAATGTATAATGGAAAAGGAGAATTCATTGACTCGCATCACTTGATTCTTTTATTGATTCATTATTTAGTAAAATATAAAGGACAAACAGGTAAAGTAGCTATCGCTTTTAGTGTGACTCCTCGAGTGTATAAAATGTGTAAACACTATGGACTTGAAGTTTTCACAACTAAAATCGGATTCAAAGAGATTGCCTCCATAATGGTTAAAGATGATATCATTGTAGGCGGTGAAGAATCGGGAGGCATTGCCGTAAAAGGTCATATTCCCGAACGTGATGGCATCTGGATGGGACTGATCATCTGGGAATTTATGGCGAAATCAGGCAAAACACTGGATGACCTCATCGATGAAGTGTATGAGCTGGTTGGTCCATTCAAATTTGAAAGAAGTGACCTGCATATTACAGAAGAGCTCAAACAAAAGATTATTGCCAATTGCAAGAACAATGTCTATACGGCATTTGGCGATTATCAGATCCGAAATGTCGAAACCATTGATGGCTTCAAGTACTTTTTGGACGACGATCGCTGGGTGATGATTCGTCCTTCAGGAACAGAACCAGTACTGCGAGTTTATGCAGAGGCCCCTACCCTCGAAGAGGTAAGAAAGATCTTAAAAGTCACTGAAAAAACCATCTGCTCATAATAGCCGACTTTCGCTATCCCAACAACAGCAGGGCTTCACAAGGGAAAAATAAAGATGTATCTTTAGCAAGCAGTTGGATAACAATCTTAAAACTACTATGAAATACGTATTCCTCATTTTATTTCTTTATGTAAACAGTAATTGTGTTACCCAAATTAGTTTCCAAAACCTATATGGAGGAACCGATTACGATTTCGGACATTCAGTTGAGCAAACTTCCGATGGTGGGTACATTGTATTTGGACAATCAAGCAGCTTTAGCTCATCACAGGATTTATACTTGCTTAAACTCGATGCGTATGGAATGGAGGAATGGAGTCATACGTATGGAACGTCTAATACTGAATTTGGTATTTCGGTAAAACAAACCATGGATGGAGGATATATTCTCTGCGGAGGATGGAATGCAGGTATTAATTTAAGTGATTCACTTGTGCTATTAAAGACGAATTCCATGGGAATGGAGGAATGGACTCATACATTCAGTGGAAGTATTGATCGTGATGGGGGTCAATCAGTAATTGAAACAAGTGATGGGGGTTATGCCGCTTGTGGGTATACCTCTTCTTTTCCTAATGAAGATGTCTTTGTGGTCAAAACAAACAGTGCTGGAATTGAACAATGGTCCAAGATATTTAGTGGGCCAGCGCATGAAATTTCAAGAACCATTCGTCAAACAAGTGATGACGGATTTTTTGTTTTTGGAAGTACCAATAGTTATGGTGCGGGTGAGAGGGATTATTACTTACTTAGATTAGATTCTGCAGGAGATTCTTTATGGACTAAAACGTATGGCACAGTGAACGATGAGGAAGGGACCAGCATGCATATAAATAGCGATGGGTCAATTGCATTAATAGGTTATGAATACTTTAATGGTGGCAATATATATGCCATAAAAGCCGATGGCGATGGCAATGTTATATGGGATGAATATTACGGTGGAACAGGTCGGGATATTGGATATTCAATTAAACAGACTTCAGATAATGGTTTTGTTCTTTCTGGCAGAAAAGACAACACAAATTCGAGCGGTACATACGATATGTACTGTATCAAAACCGACCAAAATGGTATTGTCGATTGGGAGTTTTCATACCCATTGGGTCTGATGTCTGACGCGGCCTGTGTGCAACAGACGAGTGATGGGGGTTATGTCATGACTGGTAGCAGTTTGGGGTCTGATACTGATGTCGTATTATTGAAAATCCCTGGTAATGGTATATTAAATATAACTGAAAGTAATGTTAACATAGATGTGTCGATTTACCCCAATCCATTCGTAGATTATACAGACATAACATTGAACAACAATAATGATCCTGTTGATATAGTCATATATAATATGGATGGAAAGGTTCTTTATCGAGAATTCAATATAAGCAGCACGATACGTATTGAAGGAAGTGTCCTACAGAAAGGCCTGAATTTTTTTAGGATTGAAGATAATGGTGAAGAAATTGTCTCTGGTAAAATCGTCATGCAATAAACACAAGTTAAAAAACGATTAAGCTATCGGCTTATGTTCGATAGCACCTCGTATTACCTTGAGCGGAATTGAGCGGAATCATTAATTATCTTAGATATCCCAACAACAAAAGGACTTCACAGGAGAAAAATAAAGATGTATCTTTGGCCCTGTTTTAGCAAACATTATTAATGAACAACTTAATATAATGAATGAAATTGAAAAATTAGTTCTGGAAGCACAAAACCACAGAGCTGTAAATCACCCATACCTTATTGCTCTGCAAGATGGAACATTAAAAAATCCGCATTTGGCAATAAAAGATTTCTCAATTCAATATTCAGGCTACACGGCATGGTTTCCAAGGTTCTTAACGGCAGCTATTTCAAAAATAACCAATCATTCTCATAGAGAGCACCTTCTGGACAACTTAAGCGAAGAGAGTGGTAATATAGACCCAGAAGAAATTGAGCTACTTAAAAAATTGGATATAAAAGAAGAATGGGTTCAAGGCATCTCTCATCCCGAGCTGTTTCGAAGATTTCAAAATGCTCTGGGAACAGATGATAATTCGAAAATTGATGAAGCCACTGAAATATGGCGAGAAATGTTTCTAAATGTGATTTACAATGGCTCTGAAGCAGAAGTAATCGGAGCAATTGGAATTGGAACAGAAAGCGTGGTTAAATACATTTACAAATACATTACCCATGGTATTCATTCACATACTGACCTCAACAAATACGATTATGTTTTCTTTGAACTGCACTCTGAAATTGATGACGAACACGGTAAGATCATGATTCAAATAGCAGAGGATATGGTGAAGAGTAACCCTAGCGATTTTGATGACATTCGAAAAGGAATGCTTAAAGCTCTTGGTTTAAGAGTAATGTTTTGGGACATGATGTTAGAAAGATCAAAATCCCTATAAATGAAAGTAGAAAAAGACACAAAAAAGTTATACAATAAACAAGCAGACGCATGGAGCAGAAAGGAACCGATACTTTTATCCGATTATTCCGCTCGACCATTTGTATTGGAACTGTGTGAGCCAATTAGCAATCTGAACATTCTAGATATTGGTTGTGGCGAAGGTTACGTTGGAAGAGAAATGTTAAAACGGGGTGCAAAGCATGTAGATGGAATAGATATTTCGGAAAAAATGATTACGCATGCTTTACAAGAAAAAGAAAATCAAAACATCCAAAATGCTACATATACGGTGCAGGATATTTCAAAGCTAAGTGTAAGCGAAGAGGAGTATGACCTAGTGATTGCCATGTTCCTATTCAATTATTTATCTATTGAGGAAACCCAATCTACAATGGAGAAGATATTCGACTTGCTCAAGCCAGGAGGACAATTTGTATTCTCTGTACCACATCCATTGTTAGCATTTCTAAAAAAAGATAAATATCCTTTTTACTTTGACGTGAAAGGCGGTTATTTTTCGGGGAGAAATATCCTATTTCCCGGTGAGATTTGGAGGAGAGACGGCATAGCTGTAAACGTTCAATGTATCCACAAAACAATTCAAGATTATTTTTCATGCCTTAAAGCAGCCAATTACAAGGCGATCCCAGAAGTATATGAGCTACACATTAACGATGAGCACATAAAACTGGACAAACAATTTTTCGGTCCTTTAAAAGACCTACCGCTTCATATGGCTTTTAAGATTCAGAAGACATGATTGGGGACATTAAAATGACGGAATGTAGCTGGGAACATTCTCCTCCCGACATAGAAGATATCGCAGTAAGAATACCTTCTGAATTTCTAATAAAATGCCCAAACTTGGTGAATGCTGACAACACAATTAACCACAATTTGATTAAATCCCCAAGTAATAATTCTTTTATCAAGCAGCTAATTTCATGGTCATCTGAACAACTTTCATATCTTGAGAAAAGGCCTGGAGTACTTGTACTTAAAGTGAATCATGATAATTTAAACGATGAGCAACTTAAATCGCTCTACTACATCATTTGCAATGGATTCGGCAATTTAAATAATCGCTACGGAGAACTTTTTGACGTGAAAGACAGAAACCTTGATTATAAAAAAGAAGCAATTCCTGTATCCAAAACCAATTCTGCTACGGGCTTTCATACTGATAGTACAGCACTGGAATATAGCCCTGATATTGTTGGATTACTTTGCTTGCAACCAGCCAAAACAGGAGGAGAATCTATACTTGCAAATGCGGCAGATTTGTTTTTATGGATGAAACAAATGTACCCTGAAGACGCTGATACTCTGGCTGAACCAATAATACGTGATGTTATTACCCCTGGCAGCGCAGCAGATATTAAGGCAATTAAGAAAAATAGATTCCCTGTTTTTTCGATTGAAAATGATGTTTTCAAATTTAGATTCATGAGATATTGGATAATTAGTGGGCACAATCGATGTAAGTCGAAAATTTCACCGGAACTAATGCGCGCCTTAGATAGGATAGAAGAATTTCTCCAAATAAAGGAGAACTTGTTATTTTATAGAATGGTGCGAGGTGACATCCTCTTTATTAATAACCATTTTATTTGTCACAACAGGACCAAATACGAAGATAATGAGGAGACAGGAAGAAAACGAACCTTGGTTAGAACATGGATTAATCAATAAACGATTTGCCAACATAAGCTAAAACCAATAATACTGGTATTAACCAAAACGTTATAGGTAATACCCCTGTTTCTCGAGAAGAACTGACTTCCTAAGCTATCGAGAAATTGATTTTAAAAAGAAAAAAACGTAAGGGTAACAGCAAGAAAACTAGACGTTTACAAAAACATTAATCAGAATGCAGTACAACTTGTATTCCTTTAGCACTAAAGGCTTGCATGAGATCCATCACAAAATGGACCATTTGATGAATGTTTACATCCACACCATGCGACAGTTTTTTTCTCTGCGACATTCTCAATTATTGGCGAGTATTCGGTGCCTTTATGTGAACCATCGCAGTATGGCTGATTTGAAGAATTTCCACATGAGCACCAAGCGTAAGTTCCCTCTTCAACTTCCATAACATAAGGTGATTTTTGAGCTATTATTTTTGACATATCAATAAATTTACCATGATTAATGTAACCAAGGTATACATATATTCGATAATTACAAGAAGATACCAATTACAACCTTACATTAATTACCAGTAAATCAATGCCATTGAAAATTGCGTTTATCAAACATTGGTGTTAAATTTAAATAAGTAAAAAGGTATATACGAAAGCCTTTTGATAGAATTGGCAATACTAAATATGAAAAAAAACAATTTGAAACATTCCTTTTTGCTTGCAATAGCCCTTTTGGGGTCTTGTATGACACAGGCCCAGGAAACAGAAAGCTCAAAAGATTTTGTTAAAAAGCTTAAAAGCGGAGTTCTTTCATATGAGGAAAATAAATACATCTATTTTGAGGAGTTAAATAGCAATCATGGCATTCTCATTATTGACCATGAGCTTGATGATATTGATGGAACCTACTATGAGCTTTTCTACAAAAAAGAAAAGTATATATTTCAAACTTCAAATCTGAGTCTGCTTAAGAAAAGGCTTAGCGTATTACCCAAAGGCACTACTCTGGACTGGTATGACACCTGTACGTTTAGTAAAATGGAAGGTCTGACCGAGAATAAAAAACAAGCATTTATAAACCTCTGTGATAGTCTTAAAATTAACCTAATTACACCTTCTTGGGAAGAATCAAGGAACATAGTGTGTTATTGCATGAAGCTACGTAAACAATAATAAGTCGTTTATATACAAAGGTTTAATATTATACCACTAACATCACCTAAAACCAAAGGGGCTTATGCTTCATTTAATAAATATTAGTTGAAAAACAATTCCTAACTTTAAAAGAAAGTATTGGTTAAGAGCATGTAAGGCTTTTAGTTTGAACCATTGGTGAGCATTAAAAGAACCAAAATTGAAAAAAATAATACTCATACTTATATGTCTTGTTTCTACTTCTGCATGGAGTCAAACCTTTGATGCTTGTGCTTCTGATCTTTTCTATCCTGCATCGGGGCCTACTATTGTGCACGCAGAACAAATTGGAGGAAACGTTGTTGCCTTAAATTCTTTTCCGGCTTTATTGGTCAATGGAACCGGCTCTATCAATGGATTAGGAGCAAACAGACTGGATGGCTGCTTATATTACATTAACAATAGTGGAGGGTCGACTTATCTAATTAAGATGGATGCTAATGGTGATACCACAATTGTCAATAGTAATATGACCTACACTGTCAATGGAACAGTTGATGCTTGTGGCAGGTACCTTCAATACGAGCTAGGAATGGTTTTACGTTTTGATATTGCAAGTGGTTTTAGGGATACCCTGCTCATTCCAGCATTGGACTTCATTACTGATCTTGATTATAATCCATTCAACTGTAAATATTATTTCGTTGAATACTATACCGGGGATGTTTTTGAAGTTGATCAGAATGGAATTCTAACCGATACTATATTGACACCCGAGGTAGGAACCACATTTGTGGGCGGAATGGCTTTGAGTGATGACGGAACAGAAGTATACATTTCCAATTTAGGACAGCTTTGGAGCTACAGCATAAGTTCAGGGTCTCTCAATTCTATCAAAACTATTACCACGCCTGCAGCGGGAGCCCCAATTGCAGATTTAGCCTCTTTTCAATGTGATGATGTGATTGCCGATATTACAAACGGAACAGATACCTTAACAATAATAAGCTGCTTAGATAGTATTGATGTGACTTTTTCAAATTACAGTACGGGTACAAACAACCTGATTAACTGGGATTTTGGAAATGGAGATACAGATAACATATATAATCCGACGAGCAAATTTGAGACCAATGCTACTTACGAGATAACTGTTATGGCCACTCGTTTCACTTGTGAAACCTGTCAATTAGATTCCAATAATTTTGATACTTTAACATTAGTAATTGAAGCTGATACTTTGTATAGCACGACTTTAGGTATCGACCCCGTTTGTGCTGGAGACTTGAATGGGAGCGGAAATGTGACAAATGTAACAGGAGGAACTTCTCCGTACACTTATTTATGGCAGGCAAGTGGAACAACTACTTCCAATGAATCCAATTTAGGGGCTGGTACCGCATTTGTAACTATCACTGATGTTAATAACTGTTCTGTAACAGATTCGGTTGTTTTAGTAGAACCCCCAGCAGTTGAGCTTACGCCTAGTCCGGATACCACAATCTGCATAAATGGAACTTTAATTTTAGACGCAACTGTAAGTGGTGGATCGGGATCGGGATACAGCTATAGCTGGACAGGTCTTGGTGCTGGCCCTCAGACTTTAAATCCTACTGTTGATGGATGCTATGAAGTTATTGCAACTGATGGAAATGGCTGTGTGTCTCTACCAATGTACCAATGTGTAACCATTGAGGCACCTCTAAATTTAACTGTCATTGGATCCGATATTTGCGCTCAAACACCTGCTGACCTAAGCTCAATTGCAGGAGGTGGAAACGGAATGTACAATTATGACTGGACAGTAGGAGGAGTTACTGTTGGGAATTTAGCCACTTTACAAACTCCACAATCTGTAAGCACAACTTATTGCTTAACATTAACTGATGGATGTGAGACGCCTTCGGTTACTGAATGTATCACAATAAATGTTTTACCTGAACCTGTACTTATTCCGGCTTTCTATGAAGAATGCGAAGGAGCTGTCATTAATTTTGCTAACCCTGTACTTGATCCTTCAGGGATTTCGTCCTGTACATGGGATTTTGGCGATGGCACAATGGGTACAGGGCTAACTCCGTCACATGTTTATAATCATGCAGGTCTATATTCTGTTACGCTTAATTTAGTTACAATCGAAAACTGTATTTTTCAGATGGTTTTGGCTGATATAGTTACAATTCAAGCTGTCCCACAAGCTCTGTTTTCTTATCATCCACAGGTAATTACTATTGAAAACACTGAAGTGGATTTTATCAATACTTCAATTGATGCAGACAGTTATTATTGGGAATTCGGCAATAGCGGCCCCAATTCAACACTAACTGATCCGTCTTATCAATTTCCAGAAATTAGCAACGGTTCTTATCCAGTTACGCTTTGGGCTTATAATGGCATTTGTGAAGACAGCATTACTCTAGTTATCACTATTAATGATATTCTGGTGTATTATATCCCTAATGCCTTCACTCCTGATGGAGACAGCAATAATGATGAATTTAAACCAATAATAACCTCAGGATATGACTATTTCGATTATCACCTTACTATATTTAACAGGTGGGGTGAATTAATATTTGAGTCATTTATTGTGGATTATGGTTGGAATGGAACTTTTGGAAACGGCAAACTTGCTCAAAATGGTGTGTATGTATGGAAATTAGAACTTGGTGAGTTGTTTTCTGACAAGAAACTTGTGGATACTGGACATATCACGCTCATTAAGTAGTCTACACGCCAACAACAGAAAGACTTCACAAAGGAAATATAAAGATGTAATAAAACAAGTAGTTCATAACTACACGGATTATACCCCCCATGAAAACAATAAAACCTCGTTACTACTCATAACAAATAAATATTTAATTATGAAAACAATTCTTACAGTACTTTCTTTCTTGAGCATATTCTCTAATTTTTCACAAACCTGGTGTGACGCGGGGGCAAGCTGGAAATACAGTCATTTTAATTTTGCTATCGAGGGATACACGGAAATTAATTATATAGGGGACACAGTGATAAATGGTCAGTCAGTACAATTGTTAGATAAACACATTAACGCATACGACTTCATTTCATCGCAGTACATAGATATTGATCTAGGTGAAGAATATACCTACGAGAGCAATGGTGTCGTATACCTATGGTACAACAACGACTGGGACACCCTTTACAATTTTAACGCGGATATAGGTGAAAGCTGGAGAATGGCCAAGCAGCCATTTTTAAATGCCTGTGATTCGAATAGTACACTTACAGTTACTGCCACCGGAAACAAATTGATTAATGGTATAACGCTTAAGTATCTGGTTGTTGATTTCAACTTTCCATTTGGATATTCGGATACGATAGTTGAAAAGATAGGTTTTATAAGTAGCTATATGTTGCCCTATGATATTTGCGATGGTGCCTTAGACGCACATGAGGGTGGAGCATTTCGTTGTTACCAGGACAATAATTTCAGCACGTATAAACCTCACTTTTCAGAAGACTGTGATTTTATTGTAGGAATCGAAGAAAATACAATAGAAAGAGATATTGTTCTTGTTCCAAACCCTGCAGCATCTCATATCGAAATCATGGGAGATTTGTCTGGAAACATAGAATGCATACTTACGGATATCAATGGGAAGCTCTGGGCTGTAATTAAAGAGAATAACAAAATTGATGTTTCACATTTGCCAAAGGGTCTTTATATATTGACTGTTCAACTTGATAAGGACATTAGTCACCATAGGTTTGTTGTACAGTAAGCTGGCTGTAATCAACTATACAATTGACGGACAACAGTAAGGCTTCACAAAGGAAATATAAAGATGTAATAAAACAACTAGTTCATAACTACACGGATCATACCCCCCCATAAAAACAATAAACCTCGTTACTACTCATAACAAATAAATAGTTAATTATAAAAACAATTAAAAACATCATTGAAAAAAAGCCTATGAAACGAAAAATAAATATTCTAACCTTATTTGTTGCTGTACTATTCCTAAGTGGAAAAAATGCTATAGCACAAATCAACAGCTACCCTGTTAATCAAACGGTTACAATTTCTTCAGGATCATTTACTATAGACGTTGACAATGATAGTAATGATGATTTTACTTTCGAAATTTTTCCATTATCTGGTAGTTTAAAAGCCGCCAGAGTAATTTCACTTGGAAACTCTCAAGTAATGGATGGCTCCACTTTTGGCTATCCTGACAACCTAAATTTCGGTGATAACGTGACAGGTCCTTACAGTTCCGGAAATGCTGTATTAGGAACTGACGTTGGAGCGGGTGGACTATTCAGTGGTGCTGGAATGAAGTACCTTGGACTAAACATAGATATCTCTGGAGAAAGTCATTTAGGTTGGATTTCACTAGAAGTCGCAACCAGTAACGATACAATTATCCTACATGATATAGGTTATAACACCAGTGCAAGTGATGGAATTACTGCTGGTCTAATAAATCTAACATCTGTTAATGAGATAAGTCCTATTGTTTTTGAAATCTACCCTAACCCATGTAAAAATCTAATTAGCATCGATTGGCCTAATTCAAATAGTAGCGTTAGTTATTCTATTTCTGATGTAACTGGGAAATTGATGCTAAATGGAGCAATTACCAAGAATATCGATGTGTCAATTTTAGCTTCTGGAACATACATATTAACAATTGCAAAGGGTCAGAATATTGGGAGAAAGAAATTCACGAAAAATTAATCCTGCTTTTTTTTATTAGAAAAGAACGCAACACAACATAATGTATGAAATCATAACGACCTAAAGGCTCACTACGATTCATACATAGACCGTTAACGTAACAAAGTAAAAAAACCGCTTCCGGTAATTTCATTATCGCTTATGCTTTTGGCAGAATAGAAATAAAAATAGATCCCATCTTTTGCTTTTTTATTATTTATTTTCCCATCCCAAAACAACGAAACATCAGAAATATGACACACTAAATTTCCCCATCGATTAAGAATGTATAGTTCAAACTCTACGATGTTTTCATAATTGTATTCAAACAAGTCATTAATCTCATCATCATTTGGAGTAAAAACATTTGGAAAATTAATAAAAGGCTCAAACGGATCAACGGTTATAGTTATTGTTGAAGTATCTGCGCAAATGCCATTTGATGCTATGAGCATTACTGAATAATATCCGACATCAACAAAATCAGAAGACTGAGAAGATAAGTCATTCACACTATATGAAGTTCCGTTTCCAAAATCCCATTCATAAGAACTTGCGTTTAATGAAGCATTTGAGAAATTTACGTTAAGTATAGAAAACCCTTGTAAAACATCTGCTTCGAGAACGGCAACAGGAGGCTCTAGAACGTTAACAATGAGTGTATCCGCATTTTGACAGCCATTCAAATCTAAAGCAGCCAAATAAAACACATTAGTTCCAAGGGATAAAGGGACAAAAGTATTGTTTGCGATGTTGTTATTCCAGAGGTATTGGTCGGTTCCAACCATGTTTAACAAAGCAGAATCACCAAAACATAGTGTTAGGTCAGGCCCGGCATCAACAAATGGCAAAGGATTTACTGTTACATTCAAAGTAGTTAAAGAATCACAACCAGTTACCGCACTTGTCAATGTTGCTGTCTGTGAGCCTCCGGCAGCAAACGTTAAGCCATTCCAGTCAAAAGGCAGCTCAGTGGCGCAGACTGTCGTATCTGTGGTGCTATCTAAGGTTGGGTTTATAGTAATTGAAAAACTATCAGTAGACCCATAACAACCTGCAATTTCAGGTGTTACAACAACATTCGAAACTAGAGGGGTTGAACCAGGATTAGCGGCTATAAAGGGCGGGATATTTCCTGATCCACTTAAGCCCAAACCTATTGCAGCGTTATCGTTTATCCATGAGTAATTAGTACCGGGAATACTTCCTGAAAAAGAAATGGTTGTTGTGTTGGATTGAGCACAAAATGTTTGGTCTAAAACAGGACTGATGGATGGTAGCTCTTGAATAGTGATGGTATGAGCTATGGTATCATTTTCACATCGATATACAATCAGCTGTACGGTATAAATTCCGCTAATATTATATGTATGGACAGGACTTCCTAAAAGAGAATTATTGGAAGCTCCAGATGCTGGATCCCCAAAATCCCAAACAACAGAATCTACATATGTAGTTGAATCTATTTCTCCAATAAATTCTGTACTCATTCCTAGACAGGTATCCACATAATAAAAATCAGAATTAACAGGCATGGAGGTAAAACCAGCGAAATATCCAGCAAAACCAGCCACGCCGCTATACCCATAAATTCCAGCAGCCATGGTATGGCTTGAAGTAATTGTTATATTACCTGTTAAATTCAGAATCTTATAAGTCTCCCAGGGAGCAGAAGGAACCGCTTCAGCTCCAGTTTGCGTAACTCCATTAATTTGAAGAACAGCTCCTTGATTTGTAAAAAGCATTACCCCTCCATTGAAATTGACGGAGCCAATGGAATTGATATTAGGAATAAAATCAATAGTATCCGGTAAAAAACAGTCTAACGGAGGGATGAAATTTAACCCACCAGTTGCTGTACTAACACCTCCGGCCAATGCTTGGTATAAGTACACATCATTTGTGGTCTCTATGTACATGTTTTGATGATTGATACCTTGATAATACGTGTTTGGCACCAAGTAATAATCTCCTGCATCAAGGGTTGTTATGGCTGTCGTATTTCCGTTTATAAAGACATCGGTATTGTCATAATGTGCAATGATGATTGGCCTTTCTAGTTCAGAAACGCCATCTCCAGCAATAACAATATATTCTTTACCGATTACGCTAACAGGAACTGACTGGTCCATTCCCATATCTCTATTGGTAGTTGTTGGATGAATATTGCCCAGTAAATTCCCATTATTTAAAACAATCGGTTTGTCGGAAACAATATGAGCACCCATAAAGCCATCTAAATTTGCGGGTACATAGTTATCTCCTGAGACCACATAACATTCTCCTTCATTAAGAGTTACTGTAATACTAGGTGCGGAAACCGTCGGCGTACCTGAAAACACAACACCTGAATCATAGTCATCTATTGTGATGGTTGTGTTATCCTCAGTAGCCATAATTCCCGCGGTAAAGTTTCTGTCTTGAGCAAACGAGCCGGCGGTAAATTGAGGGAATCCTCCATATCTAAATTCAGTTCCTAAAGCAGCTGTGCCTTTAGTGGTTAAAGACTCTGCTTGACTATTCGATCGTGCTCTTAAGCTGACATAAAATGGAGAAGCTGCGTGTAGTTTTAATCCACTATGTGTTAATACAGTATTTAGGCTGTCCACCGGAACAAACGTTTGTGATCCACTAATTTGACCATTGCCTATTGTGTAGATATAAGATGCAGCATTACTAATATTTGTATTCACAAGAATATTTCCTGCGCCATCTTCAATGGTTAATGCAAAAGGAGTAGCAGAGGGAGTTGAAACATATATATAATGATCCTCAATTTGTGAATTGCTAATAAAATGGAGCGGTGGAACGTAATGAAGAATGTCTAATTGTGAAAGTAAACTGCATGGGATTAACCATAAAAAAAAGAAAATAGGAAATACGTAACTCATCTAAATAGTCTAGCACACTAGAGACGATAAAATCACGTATGTCGTTGCTTTTGGCTTCTAAAAAAGACTTAAAACCAAATACATTTTAAACTCATCTTAGACCGAGATCAAAAAATATCGAAAGAGCTCAACGCGACCATAACTCCGTAGGTTATTATTTATAATGTCAATCAATAAGGTCGTGTTAACGGTTCATACCTTAGGGTTGGTAAGCGAAAAAGGAACAGATTGCCATTTACAATCTGAATAATGAGTTGCTGCATTCAAGCAAAAGTGCTTACACACATAAAACGACTATTGATATTTCAAATCTGCCCGCCGGTATGTACCTCGTAACAATACCGAATTCCGTACTGTTAATGACAATAAGGCTTTCCAAAGAGAAGTTGAATGACCTATATATTGGGCTTCAAAAGGGAAAAATAAAGATGTATCTTTAGCCCTACGTTATGTAAAAGGATTAAATACGCCTAGCTCATTCTCAACTTCCACATGGTACGCTTTTTGATTGTAAGAGGTTATTCTTATTAATTTAGTATCTATGAAAAACAATTACCTACTAATTCTTCTTATTTTATTTACCTCCACCAGTTTTTTAATCGCCCAAAAACCTAAAGTTAAAATCAAAAATGGCTATGCACTCGTTGATGATAACGCTTGTCTTAAATTCAGCTCAAATATTAACGGTACGACATTTAGTGATTTGGAAGGAAATGAGTTGATCTTTCTTTCTTATAAAACAAAAACGGAATCAAATCCCGCTTATACCAAGATTATTTTCTTAAAAGAAAAAAAAATGGTCACAAATCATTCGGCATTTTTATCCCGAAAGACATTAATCACGGAGTTGATTAACAATAAGGTTTTAGTGAACTGCAACATGAACCCTGATGCCCTTGATATTTTCATTATGAAGTATCATGAGGAAATTCCTGTTTATACAAATGTGAATGTTAAAATCGACAAAGAATAACCTTTAGAGCAATAAAATAGAACATCTGTTATATATTTAGCTCCATGAACGAAATAAAGTCAATCAATATTTTGGAAAAATTCTCCTTGTTTGACACGCAATGGACACCTCATATTATCGGAGAGCTGAATGGCCAATATGTCAAGCTATGCAAGCTCAAAGATGAATTCATATGGCACAGCCATGAGAATGAAGACGAGCTGTTCATGGTCTTCAAAGGAACGCTCTTTATGGACTTCAGAGATCGGGAAACACTGGAGGTTAAAGAAGGTGAAATATGTATTGTTCCCAAAGGGGTGGAACACCGACCTCGTACGAATGGTGAGGTGGTATATAACCTGCTTTTTGAACCAAAGGAAACACAACATACAGGAGATATTGAGCACGAAAAGACAGTTAAAAATCCAGCTTGGATATAGAACCTATGAACGACGAATTTAGATTAGCAAACACAGAAGACATCTCTCAAATCTGGGGCATCCTTCAGGAGGCTATACAAAGACGAAAAAAAGACGGAAGCAACCAGTGGCAGGATGGTTATCCGAATCCCGAATTAATTCAAAGCGATATTAAAAATGGATTTGGTTTTGTTTTGGCTGAAGGAAAATCCATTTTGGGTTATACCGCCTTACTCATCAATGACGAACCGGAATACGATCGACTGGAAGGTAAATGGCTCACAAACGGAGATTTTGTGGTATTTCATCGAGTAGCGATTTCAGAGAAACACTTAGGAGAAGGTCTTGCAAAAAAAATGATGTATTGCATTGAAAATTTTGCAAAAGAAAATAACATACACAGCATAAAGGCGGATACCAATCATGACAATCCGGCTATGATGCGGCTCTTCGAAAAGCTGGGATACACCTATTGCGGACGTGTTTATTTCAGAGGAAGTCCAAGAAAAGCATATGAAAAAGTGCTTAGTGAACAGGCTACAACATAAACAGATAAATAAGAGTACAAATTGCCAGACAAAGAATTCATAACTGGATTAAGGATACCCACCAAAGAGAAGCCCTTACGTATTTTGGTGAGTGCCTGTTTGGTTGGAGTCAAATGTGGTGTCGATGGAGATAATTATGGGGATTACCCCAGTGTATTAAAGCTCTTGACTTACGAAAACGTGAAGCTCATACAATTTTGCCCTGAAGACTTTTCATTTGGAACTCCAAGGGAAATGTGTGACATACATGGAGGAGATGGTCTCGACGTGCTGGAAGGCAGAGCCAAGGTGCTTACTGCTTCAGGAATAGATTGGTCAGGCGGAATGATTAAAGCCTCTGAAAAAATGCTTCAGGTGGCCAAGGACAATGCCATTGAATTAGCGATTATGATGGATGTGAGTGCCGCCTGCGGAAATCATGTGATCTATGACGGAAACAGATTCGCTGAAAACAAAAAATATCAAATTGGGATGGGAGTGTGCGGAGCGCAGCTGACACGTGCAGGATATAAAATCATTAGCTGGAGAGAATACGAATCTCTGGAGATTTTATACTCCAAAATTGATCCATCACATGTAATCAATAAAGAGGCTCAGGACTTCGACCAGCATGAATGGTACAAGGAGTACTTCAAATCCAAATAAGTTTTATTACAACTCTGTTTAAGGAATTTATCTAATAAATTGTACCTTTAATACATCTATAATCATGCAAAAAGTTAAGCGCTTCCTATTATTCTGTTTTGTTATTCCCCTTCTTGT
>Ga0315334_10000991_pt1 | contig 17503 bp, 16 predicted proteins | sample M150034915metaG_FD_205555 | JGI IMG/M metagenome (GOLD analysis project Ga0315334, IMG submission 205555) | Ammonia-oxidizing marine archaeal communities from Monterey Bay, California, United States - M1 500m 34915 | ecosystem: Environmental > Aquatic > Marine > Intertidal zone | place: USA... | reverse complement strand
CATCTCTGAATCAGTTAAATGGCGCCTAAATTCGTTAGGGTCCCATAGGTAATAGGTTCCTTCTTCGCCTTCGCTGTCCGCGTCTTCGGCGGAACAAAACAGGCCATTTTCATCGGTCATCTCCCTATCAATGTATTCGTATATGTCTTTTGCAACCCAAAGATAGAAATTGTTACCTGTAACCTGGAAAGCGTGAACGTAAAGTCTCGACAGTAAAGCATTGTCATACAGCATTTTTTCGAAATGAGGCACCAACCATTTCTTATCAGTCGAATATCTGTGGAATCCTCCCCCTAAATGGTCGTACATACCTCCAGAGGCCATCTTTTGAAGGGATGTCTCAACCATTTCTAGGGCCCGAGAATCAGGATGCTTTAAGTGGTATCTGAGCAGGAACTCTAAGGCCATGGGCTGCGGGAATTTTATCGAATCCCCAAACCCACCCCATTCCCAATCGCATTGTGTAAGAAGCTGTTCGTATGCTTGGTCAAACAAACCAGGTTCAAAATTAATGGTGGCAGGAGTCTCTGTTACCGAAGCCTTTATATGCTCTCGGAGATACGAGCCTGATTCTTCTATCTCGGGCCGCCTATTTTTGTATGCATCTGATATAGCCAAAAGTATTTGAGTAAAACCAGGCATACCTCCTCGAGGTTCTGGGGGGTAATATGTACCTCCAAAGAACGGCAACCCTTCTGAGGTCAGAAAAACCGTCAAAGGCCAGCCACCCTGGCCCGTCATAGACTGAACCGCTGACATGTAGATGGAGTCTATGTCAGGCCTTTCTTCACGGTCTACCTTCACACTTACGAAATTATCATTCATCGTTTTTGCGATCTCTTCATTCTCAAAAGATTCGTATTCCATTACATGGCACCAATGGCAGGATGAGTAACCGACACTTAGAAGGATGGGCACGTCGCGGGCTTTAGACTCTGCAAAAGCATCTAGCCCCCAGGCAAACCAGTTGACGGGGTTGTTCTTATGCTGCAAAAGATAAGGGCTAGATTCGTTGGAAAGTTTGTTTGCCATGTGAGGTTCCGGTATTTATCTGTGGGGTAGGGGGTAGTGTCTTTCTCTTCTTGGTAAATGAAAGGGTGGCGACCCTGGGGGGATTCGAACCCACGACTTACTGCTTAGAAGGCAGTCGCTCTATCCACTGAGCTACAGGGCCACGTAATTATTTTCCAAGTTTGGATGGCAAACGTCAAATTAACGACCGAAGGGATATCAAACTATACTTAAAGATAAAAACGGTTATGCCCCCTGAGGAGTTAATAGCGTTAAGCACTGGATGCGGCGTAGGGTGGGTTTTGAAATCATTAGAAAAGGGCCAGAAATGATTGAAAACTTCGTTGACATTGCCTGGTTTGGTAAATAATATCTATTAGTCTTCGAAATTAACGGAGGAATTGATGGCAACAAGAAAAACAAAAAAGATGATTGCGGTTGAGGAAAGGTTTCGTCAACCACTTGAAAAAATGCTTCCTGAAATGGTTACTGAGCAAGGTTTGAGTGCTACAGCCGATTACCTTGGAGTGAGTAAGGCGACTTTGGCCTATTGGCTACTCAAGTTCAGGATCGACGTGAGAAGAGTGGCTCTTGCGCCTGGAGATACCATGCATGTGACTCGGTTAGACGGCTAGTTGGTCTACGAAGGGTAAAAAGGGTGTGAATTTTGAATTCGTATCCTTTTCTTTATTGTAATTCCCGGCGTATCGCCTCTTGCGCATCTCTCGATCTTTCTTTCTCAATGATTGCCCTTCTCTTATCGTAACGTCTTTTGCCTCTGCCTATCCCTATTGATAATTTTGCGAAATGACCCGATAAATAGAGCTTCAACGGTACTATTGAATAACCTTTTTGTTGGGCCGCAGCGATGAATTTTCTGAGTTCTTGTTTTCTCAACAATAATTTCCGGCTTCTAAGCGGGTGGTGGTTCTGTCCCTTGGAGTAGGGGTACTGTGCAATATGGGCGTTATGCAGCCATAGTTCTCCATTTGACGGAAATGCATATGAACCCGCCAAATTTACTCTGTGATCTCGTATTGATTTTATTTCCGAAGACTGAAGGACAAGGCCGGCCTCTATGGTTTCCAATATCTCATAATCATAGTAAGCCCGGCGATTCGATGCTATTAAGGTGTTCGACATTCGATTATCTCGTTAGTCATTTAATAGTTTATTTAATTCCTTATAGGCTTCGTCAACTTGCTTTATGTCTGCTTCTTTGCTATCTCGCGATGTGACCAATATATCTGGTGTGAGACCTTCCCCCTCGATTGGCCTTTTGTTAGGGGTGTACCAACGCCCGACAGACATATAAAGACCGCCCCCATTACTCAATTTTCTGAAGACATTGACCGTACCTTTACCAAAGGTTTGTTCTCCTATTACTGTAGCCCTTTCGTTATCTTGGAAAGCCCCCATTAGGATTTCACTCCCGCTGGCACTGTACTTATTTACTAGAACCACCATTGGTAGCTTTGAGGCAAATCCACCGCCTGAGGCCTGCCATGTTACATTTTCGCTTTGCCGTTCTTCAAGAAGGATTACTCCGTCATCTAAGAACATGTTGGCAATATCAAAAACCTGTTGTAAATAGCCACCAGGGTTACTTCTTAAGTCGAGTATTAGGCCTTTAGATCCGGCCTCCAACTCCTTACTTAAAATTTCAGAAAGCCGGATTGGAGTATCACCTTTAAACTCTGTAATCCGTATGTGAGTTATGTCATCCCCCGGATCAGTCCTGAGTAATACACTAGGTAAGGCTATAACGTCTCTACTGACGTCTATAATCGTTGTATCAAGTTCCCCTATATGTTTCACTGTGAGAGAAACTATACTACCTTTGGGGCCCCTTATTTTTGATACGGCCTCTAAGAGTTCCAGTCCCTCTATTGATTCTCCATCGACAGCCAAAATGATATCCCCAGCCAATATTCCAGCGGCCTCTGCCGGCCCCCCTTCGATAGGGCTTATAATCTGTATCATGCCGTCTTCTCGTCTTCTTACATGGGCGCCAATACCTTCAAATTGTCCAGATAAATCTGTTTGTTCAATTTGTAACACAAGAGGATCCACGTATGAAGTATGGGTATCTTCCACAGAATCAATTAACCCTTTGATTGCGGATTCCTCAAAAGTTCCCGCCTCAAAAGATGCCCGGTCAATATGTTCCTTGTTTAAAAGGGACCAGGCCTCCCATACGGCTTCCAGTTCCCTCGGTGTCCCCTCAGAGGAGCCCAATGGCTCTTTGGGAAGCGTCGATGTCATCGGGTAGGGAGCACTACTGCCAGAGTATTTGGCTGGCGTGGGTAAATCTGGCTGCTCGGTTATATCGGAAGAACAGGCTAGGGGGATTGAAATGAAAGACACTACACATAGGAAAGTGAGTAATTTTGTCATTTTGTTCTATTTGGTCCTAGTGAAATAATTAGAGTTAAGAATCGAGTCTAGCTCTATTTTATCAATATGTAGCGAAAGGAAATAGACGTTAAGATCAAAAAAACCCAAAAAGTGATTGACATTTTTTACAAGATCCGTATATTTATTTCAAAATCATTTCAAAAAAAGGGTTGAAGTTTGAAATAACATGAATAAAGATGATTTTCGCAGGACTCGCAGGGTTCGGGGTTATCCGGCCCATACGATAAAAGACACGTTGGCAATCGCCAAGGCGATATATCATGATAATGCAGGATTGCCTTTAGATAGGAAGCTTTTGGCCAATCATCTAGGCATCAGCCCTAGAAGCAGTAGTTTCACCACTCTCTTAGCAGCTTCTGAGCAATATGGATTCACTAAAGGGAGATATAGAGACGAGACCATTTCTTTGACTGACCTAGGGATTTCAATTTCAATCCCGAAGTCGAGTGAAGAACTTACAGAATCTGTCTTAAAAGCTGCTTATATGCCTGAAAAATTCGGAAAACTAAAAAAACTCCTAAAGGAAGGAGAACTTCCTAAACCGGAATTTCTGACTAATTTATTGGTAAGAGACCTAGGCATCACTATTGACCAGACCGATGAGTTCACCCGTTTATTTACAGAGAACATATTATATATAGAGGGCTTAGGAATAAGAGAAAATGCAATAAAAGGACTTATTTCACCTTTAACGGATAAGACCCTACCAAATATAGCTGAAAATATACCTGTTTCCATTGACTCGGTAATGAAACGGCGTTCAACAATGGCTGTGAAAGAAGGATATTTGCTGTTTATTGAGACAACAGAGATGGCAAAGGATATTACCTCAATTGTGATTTCCCAATTTAGAAGCCTCGGTATACCAACTAAAAGTATCGGGCCATATGACGATGTAGATGAACCTGAAAAGGCGGTGGCTACAGTATTGGTTTTAAATGCCTCTGAATTTAATGAGGAAATTCAATTGACCGAAATATTTGCAGTCGGAGTAGCTAATGGAATTACACCTGGGAACGTTATTTTAGTTTCCGAATCTATAGAATTCCAGAAATATTTCCCAGCCTCCGTTTTAAGACAAGGTCAATTAATTACATACCAAGACGTGAACAGCTTAGTGATAGGATTATTGATGCATTTAACCGCTAAAGGTAACTTATCAGTGAAAGTTTCGATCCCCTAACTTTACATAACATTTATAGTGCGCAATTAAAAATATATCAGAACAATCTTGCTAATCAGCTATTTTTATTTCAATTGTGTTGATAAGTTCCCCTATCCCAAAGCCTGTCTCAGCTGAACAAAACACAGTTTGTTCGAACTGATCCATGAGTTTAAGAAGAGATGGGTCCTCATAAGCTTTGTATTCTTTTGGTAGCAGGTCGATTTTGTTCAAGGCTCCGATTTTTGGTTTGGTAGACAACCCTAAATTGTCTAATACTTCATTGACGGCGTGGCAATGTTCATAGCGGTTCGGGTGAGAAATGTCAGAAACATGAATCAAGAGGTCGGCCTCTTCAGCCTCCTCTAAGGTGGCTCTGAAAGCAGCAACAAGGCTTGTCGGGAGTTTTTGTATAAATCCTACAGTGTCCGTCAAAAGCATCTCTTTCCCGTTTTTCAAAGGGATTCTTCGGGTGACCGGATCTAATGTGGAAAAAAGTTTGTTTTCAGCGATTACTCCTGACGATGCTAGAGTATTCAATAAAGTGCTTTTACCGGCATTTGTGTAGCCAACGAGGGAGACGATCGGCAGTTCAGAACGTTTTCTTCTCTGCCGATATCTTTGTCGATGTTCCCTGATTTTTTCAATGTCCTTTTTCAATTTGCTAATGCGGTTCCTAGCAAGACGGCGGTCTGTCTCAATTTGGGACTCTCCTGGGCCTCTGGTACCTATGCCTCCACCAAGCCTTTCCAAATGGGTCCACTGGCCGGCTAACCTAGGTAAAAGATACTCATGTTGTGCCAAATCGACTTGCAATCTTCCCTCATGGGTTTGGGCCCTTGAAGCGAAAATATCTAAAATAAGGGCGGTTCGGTCTATGACTTTCGTACCCGGGAGTGCATTCTCAAGATTTAGCTGTTGAGTAGGTTTTAATTCGTCGTCACAAATGACTGTATCTATTTTCTTCGCTTTAACAATTTCTAAAAGCGATTCCAATTTTCCTTTACCTACATAGGTCTGCGTCGGTTTGGTTAATTGTTGGCTTACTATATCGACTACTTTGGCCCCGGCACCTGAGGCTAATTCCTGTAGTTCAGCTATTGAATCTTTTGGCTTCCATCTGGCCCTAGATCCTTTGATATGAACCCCGACGAGCATCACTCGTTCAGGCTGCGCTGCCACAGTATGTAGTTTGGTATATATGGGTTTTACTCCTTCGCCATCATGGCTATTTGTGCGGTATTTCCCAACCTTCTAATCTGCTAAGACCTTCCTCTAGGTCTGTTTCTGAAATTGTGAGAGAAAGACGTACGTAACCTTCTCCACTAGGCCCGTAGCCGTTACCTGCAGTCACCACCACGTTTTTCTCTTCTAGGAGTAATTCCGCAAATTCAGCTGAGGTGTATCCAGCGGGAATCTTTGCCCAGATGTACAGGCTGGCTTTCGGGGGGACCACATTTAATCCAATTTTATTTAGTGTATTAATAACTCTGTCTCGCCTCTTTTGATATATGGCATTTCGAGCGTCGATTTCTTTGTCTGAGGCCTTCAGCGCTTCTATGCCCATATATTGGACCGCATTAGGTATGCCTGAATCTAAATTAGATTTCACCACCATGAGTGCATTGATCATATCGGAATTACCAACAGCCATCCCCACTCTCCAGCCTGTCATGTTGTAACTTTTAGACAGTGAATGAAATTCCAGGCCGATATCCATGGCACCAGGGATTTCAAGGAAACTTATAGGTCGATAGCCATCGTAGGCAACTTCGGTGTAACAGGCATCATGCATTATGGCTATGTTGTATTGTTTACCAAAGCTAACAACATCAGCCAAATATCCTTTGTCCACAATTGCACCAGTGGGATTATTAGGATAGTTCAACCACATTACCTTAGAATTGTTGGCCACATCCTCTGGAATATCGTCGAGATCAGGTAACCATCCGTTTTTTTCCTTCAGTGGCATCCAGTGGCATTCCCCTCCGGCAAACCAAGTACCTACGGAATAAACTGGATAACCGGGGTCTGGGATTAACGCAATGTCTCCAGGGTTTATAAAACATAAGGCAGCATGACCTATGCCTTCTTTCGCTCCGATTAATGGAAGGACTTCTTTTTCAGCATCCAATGATATGGAGAAACGTTGCTGATACCAGTCTGTGACCGCCCTCCGGAATTCTGGCAAACCGTCAGTTTCTGGGTACCGATGATTTGGGGAATCTAATGCAGTCCTACTGAGTTCGGCTATCACGTTGCTAGGAGTTTCTAAATCGGGATCACCAATACCAAAGGAAATCACATCTATACCCTCTGCTTTTTTGGCAGCTATTTTTCTGCTTATTTCTACAAAAAGATATGGTGGTACAGTGTCTAATCGCTTTGCGAATTCCATTTTTTTAACTCCTACTTCTAGCCGATTCCCAAATATTTGATTATTATTGGAGAACACCTTTGTATACTGTTTCAATCGGTCCCTCCAATTCTACTTCCCCTACCCCATCCCAACGAACTTTTAAATCTCCACCGGGTAGTTTTAAGTTAACATCACCCGATGTAATCCCTTTCAGTCGGGCTGCTACAGCAACTGCACAGGCTCCAGTGCCACAGGCCATCGTGATCCCAGACCCTCTTTCCCAAACTCTCACTTTGAGTTCTGATGGGCTTAGCACATTTACAATCTCAAAATTTACTTTGTTTGGGAAAATATCGTGATTTTCAATTTTAGGGCCTATTAATTCTAAGGGGAAGCTATCCACGTCTTCTTCAATAAAGGCAATAGCATGAGGGTTTCCCATCGATACAAACCCAAGGGATAATTCGTGTGTGTTCACGTCCAATGAATAGTCGAGAGTTGGTTCATCAGAGCCAATTTTCACGGGCACATTTTTTGGGACCAAAATAGGAGATCCCATGCTGACTTTAGCACCTATCATCCGACTATTTTCCAAAATTGGGAAAACGTCCAAATCGCCTGCCATTGTCTCCACTGTGATCACTTGTGAGTCACCGTTTATTAAACCTTCATCCCTAGCAAAACCAACCAGGCATCGTATTCCGTTCCCACACATCTCTCCCTCTGAACCATCAGCGTTGAACATACGCATTTTTAGGTCTGAGTTGTTAGATGATGGGCAAGCAACAATGAGGCCGTCCGCTCCTATGCCTTTGTGTCTGTCGCTCACAGTTTGAGATATGTGTTTCCAGTCAAGGTCATATTCAAACCCGTTTACATAAACGTAGTCATTTCCGGCTCCATGCATTTTGGTGAATTTCATATCTAACTTCTACTTAACTGGGTGTTGGATTAAGTGGTAGGAATTCTAACATCGAATGAATTTTATAGGCATGAGAAAGTTGTTTAATTCATTAAACACGATATTTTACTGGATATTTCAGAAGTGTTTAACTCATGGGAATCAAACCAGGTTGTTGACCTGTCAATCCTTCTGAACCAGTTATTCTGGGTGCGTATAAGTCTGTGGGTACGTGACTTTATCTTTGATATGCAAAATTGCCAGGTTGAATTTCCATGGAGGTATTCTGATATTTCCCTGTATCCAATACCACTCATAGAAGGAAGGTCCGTACCATACCCATAGTCTAGCAATTTTTGGGTTTCCGGAATCCATCCATTTCTAATCATACCGTCCGCTCTTGCATCAATTCTTGGATATAGCAGCGTCCTGGGTATTTGAATACCGAACACAGACAGGTTTAGTGTATTTTGAATGTCGGGTTTCGGTGCTGTCAGTGTGTATCTATCACCTTCGTAGATTTTTTCTAGTGCCCTCATGACTCTTCTTGAATTGTCTAAATCGATGGTCTGAGCTACGTCTGGGGAAGTATTGGTTAATTCTTCTACTAGGTTATCCAAACCTAACTTCGATAAGCGGTCAGACAGGTGTGTTCTTATCTCTGGGTTTGGGGGCCCACCGTTTAAAGTCCAATTCTCCAAAAAAGCCAGAAGGTATTGGCCTGTTCCTCCAACAAGGATTGGAACTTTGCCCCTAGACTGTATCTCGAGCGCGGTATTGGACACCAGTTCCTTGAATTCAAAAACACTGAAACTTTCATCGGGGTATTTAAAATCGAATAAATGATGGGGAACGGACTTCATATCTTGTTCGTTGGGTTTAGCTGTTCCAATAGTCATTCCTTTGTAGATTTGACGACTATCGGCGTTAATAATTTCACCGTTCAATTGATGAGCGATATTGATCCCAATCTGGCTTTTTCCGGTACCTGTCGCCCCTAGTATCACTATCATTGTAAATTCTGGGTATCTGATGCCTTCTTTACAATTTTTAGGAAACTATCCACGGTGAGGCTTTCTCCGCCGACCAAGACTCCGTCTATTCCTTCAAGCGACAGGAATGAGCTCACGTTCTTGGCATTTACACTACCTCCATACAACACTGGGATATCGGAAGAGCCCTGAATCCCAGAAAGCATTTTACGGATGGTTTCGGCTGTGTTTTTGACATCCTCAGTGTCGGCGGAAATCCCCGTGCCTATGGCGTCGATTGGCTCGTATGCGATTAAATATTTGCCCTGCCGACGTATATGGTCGTGGATAGACTCTAATTGGGCTTTGATCCCATAATATGGATCAAAGACTGTTCCGTTTCCTTTGGTTACACATATAACGGGAACCAAACCCAGTTCAATTGCTTCTGTAGCTTTTAGGGCAACCATTTCATTCGTTTCCCCTAATATGGTTCTCCTTTCTGAATGCCCAAGCAAGACGTAGTCACAAAACTTGCTCAAATTAGAAGCAGAAATAGAACCTGTAAGACTACTGGTTTTATCCATAGGACCATCTTGAGCACCTATCTTGACGATAGATAGCGAATCCAAAATAGACCTTACTCCTAACAAGGAGATATCGTCTGGAAATATAACTATTTCCATATTTAAATATTGATGCAGCAGTCGTGAGTATATACCTTCAGCCAGCCTTTTACTGGATTCTGCTGATAGGCTATTTTTCCAATTTGCTAATATATACATATATTTTAATATTTTTAACAATACCTCTGTGCTTCTGATAGTACTTTAACATCCTACTAAATATTCTATTGGAAGGCATTGTTTTACTTCTTAAAACGGTTTGAATATCAAATTTCAAGGATTTGAGATCTAATTTTGATATATGTCGACTACACTATGATTTATAGGTAATTTATGGTTTAGTTTTGATTAATTATAGCCACTTTAATATACATATCAAGCAACTTATGGGGTTTGCTCAATCGGAAAGAGAGGTAGTAAAAAGATCTGGGAATTATAGAAAAAAAGGCCTACATACATGGTGATAAGCATTGGTCATTGAAAAATATCGACCCTGGGATGTCTCGTTACCCAGTAATAGTGCAAATTTGGATGCTCTATCGAGCTAATTATAGTTGTAATTTAACCAAATCGTATATTAAGAATTAAAATTAGCGTAATATGTTTAGTAGCTATAATTTTATGTTTATTTTTGGTTAAATGAAGGAATATGAACTATATATGTGTAGATGTACAGGCAATATTAGGATCCAAATTAGGGTCCAAATTTATTTAGCTTACCCGCGTGCGATAGAACCAGTAACATGAGTTCTTCGGCCCTGATGTTCCCTATCGTGCCCTCTCGACAGCTGTTTTCAGTGAACTGGCCTCCGACCTTACCCTGGGATAATGTGGAATTGATCAGAAAGGGTACAGGATGCCAACTGTGAGAAGAGATGTAGGATGGTGTTGAATGGTCTCCACAGATCACTATTACATCAGGTTCTAATTGGACAATTCTTTCAAGTTTTTTATCGAACTCTTCCAGCATAGCCACTTTTTGGCTAAAATTACCGTCCTCCCCTGCACTATCTGCAGGTTTGTAATGCAGGAAAAAATAATCATAACCTTGAGAGAAGTTCCTTTCTAAGGTCTTGATTTCGTCCTCAAAAGTGTGATTCGAGTTTAGTACCTCCATACCCAAAAGGCCTGCGACTCCTCTATACATTGGGTAGGCAGCTATTGCTGCAGGATTCAGAGCGTAAGATGAGCCGAAATGTGGCAAATCAGGTATATTTGAGAAACCGCGCAGTAAGATGCCGTTCGCACTTCCTTTGTGTTCGCTGAGAATTTCCATACTTCTTTGGGTAAAAAGATTAACTGCCAGTGCTGTCCCAGTCCCTCCTTCAGAGGTTGGATTCGAGACGAAAGGTGCAATACCTGTAATTTGAGGATCGGTGTCTGAAACATCGGGAGAAGAGGTTTCTCCCTTGAAAACCAAAACAAACCTGTAATCCATAACGGGATATATTTCTATTCCGAATCCTGGAATCTCAATTTGCTTGAGCAGCTCTACTAATTCCATGCACTCTTCAGTCGTAATTCTGCCTGCACGTCTATCCAAAATTTTGCCATCAGCGTCTAAAAGGCAAAAATTCCCTCTTGCGGCTACGTCTCCCTTCCCTATAGGGGCCCCTATTCCTAACCCTTCCAGCACTCCTCGACCTAAGAGATATTTAATAGGGTTATATCCAAACAAAGCCATGTGGCCAGGGCCGCTGCCAGGCGTTATACCTGGAAGAACTGGAGTGCTTACACCACAGGAGCTATTAGCAGCTAGTCTGTCTAGGTTTGGCAGCACAGCAGCCTCTAGTTCAGATTGGCCTGTTGAAGGATCAGTCATCCCACCTAAACCATCGACAACTATCATGACGATTTTAGAGGCAGTCTGTTTCCTGATACTAGATAAATATTGGAAATCGATCATAATTCCTTAACCTTCTGTCTTATCACGTAGCGAAGCTACTCCTGGTAATTCCTTACCTTCCAACAGTTCTAGAGATGCCCCCCCACCGGTAGAGACATGCGTCATTTGGGCTTGAAGACCAAAAAAATTCACAGCATCTACCGTTGAACCTCCACCAATTATCGATAACATACTCCCATTTGCCAATGCCTTCGCCACTGAATGGGTGCCAGCCCTAGCTTTTTCCCATTCATATACTCCCATGGGCCCATTCCAAAGAATCGTTTCACTTTTTTGGATAATAGATGAGTAATAATCAGCGGTTGTAGGCCCTATATCTACAATAATGTCGTCATCGTCCAAATCACCAACTGATTTTGCAAGGAAATCGGAATCCTTTAGGAAAGTTTTAACCACTACCACATCAATAGGCAGAATTAAGTTCACGGTGGTTGAAGTTTTTTTGGTTAACAAGGCCTGTGCGAGGCCAATAAAATCAGCTTCTATCGATGAATTTCCGATTTCTTTATTTGAGGCTGCCAAAAAGGTGGCAGCCATTCCTCCCCCAATACAAATGTTGCTCGCTATCTTCGTTAGGCGATTAACGACATTAATTTTATCTGATACCTTCGCTCCTCCCAACATAGCCGTGAAAGGCAATTTGGGGTTTTTCAGGGCATTTCCTAAATAAGTAACCTCCTTATCCAAAAGTAGACCAGCATATGAAGGCAAGAATTTTGTTATACCCGAAGTGGAGGCATGGGCACGGTGAGCCGCACCAAAGGCATCGTTTATGAAAACTTCGGCTAATTCTGATAGCTGCTCTGCAAAAGCAAGATTGTTTTCTTCTTCCCCTCTATGAAACCGCAAATTTTCTAATAGTAGAATTTCACCCTTACCTAACTTGGAGGCAGTTGCTGCGGCTTCTTCTGATACGCAATCTTCAACAAACTGTATCTTTTGTTCTAGGATTTCTCCTAATCTTGTTGCGATTGGTTTTAAAGACAATCCAGGGTATCGCTTACCTTTGGGACGTCCTAGATGGGAGCACAATACCAATGAACAACCCTTGTTTATTAAATGTTTTAAAGTCGGTATCGAAGCCTTTATTCGAGTATCGTCGGATATGGTGCTAGTTCCTTCCTGAAAAGGAACATTGTAATCAACCCTCACTAAAGCCCTTTGGCCAGATATTTCAACATCTTCAATGGTTAGCTTGGAGTTCATTCTTTATTCCTCGAGAATTTTTTCCAAATAATCGATTAAACTCTCCGCCTGATTATTGGGGAAATTATTTTTTACGATGGATAAAGCTTCGTTCTTGATGGTGGTATATCGCAGTTTCGCTGGTTCTTTACCTCCCAGATCACTAAGGACATCAAGCACTGAGTCAAGATCAGAATCCTCGAGAACTCGTTTAAAATAGACGTCACCTAATTTTCTTTTCTGAGACGGTGTAGCTTTTTCCATAGCAGCAATCACTGGAAATAATTTCTTCTTGTTCAAAAAATCTATTTTTTGGCTTGAATCGGAGCCCCAGATCTGATTCATATCTAATTTTATTTGCTTCGCTTGCCCAATCAAGTGACCTGACTGAAACAAACCTTCACATGCTTTGGAAGTGAGTCCAGATAACCCTGCCGCCATTGAGAGAGCAGAGCCGTACAGAGCTCCTGTTTTTTGGCCAGCCATCTCGAGATAAGCTGTTACAGAAGTATCAATTCTTTCTTGCATTTCCAAGTCTCTATATCGGCCCTCAAAAGTCACCAAGGCTCCTTTGTCTAGAAAAGACAAGGCTGCATGAGAGGTGCGATCTGTAAAATGCTGCTTATCTAAGTTCAAAAGGGCTATTCTAGCAATGGAATGCATTCCATCTCCGGCATTAATAGCTTGAGCTGGACCCCAAACCCACCAAAGGGAATCTTGCCCATTCCGAGTAGGGTTTCCAGATTGCACGTCGTCATGGATCTCACAAAACGCGTTAAGCATCTCTATAGACATAGCGGCAGGTAGGGTTAACAAAGGATTTCCCCCCAGGGTTTCAACAGCGATTTGTAGCAACATTCCGTGGACTCTTTTGGGGATGGTGAGACCAGGATCTAAACCGTGGATTCCTAGATGATACGAAAGCATATCGTAGAGCGGTAAAGACTTTGAATCCAGATAATCTTTCAACAAGCGATTAATGTCCGCTTGTATTTGATCTCTTGGTTCCATACCGGCCTAACCCCTCTTTTTATCTACCAGTTTTTGTATGTCAGACATAGATATAACACCTTGTCTTATCAGTTTAACCTCATTGTCTTCAAAATGGACTATAGTGGAAGGATCTGACGAGGTAGATTCGCCACCATCGATAATTAGATCTAGAGAGGAGTCTTTAAATTGGTGTAGGGCCTCATCTGCTGTGGTGGCTGCCTTTTGGCCACTGATGTTTGCACTGGTCCCAGTAATGGGATTACCTGTTTTTTCACATAGCTTTACTGCTATCTCATGGTTAGGTATACGGAAACCGGCTGTTTTCAATCCTCCTGTGGCCACATCAGGTATGCAATCTGCTTTTTCCAATACCATAGTCAGCGGTCCAGGCCAGAAATTAGAAGCTAAAACCTTGGCTAGAGGAGGGACAAATTCCGAGAAATTGTTCAGCGAGGAGAAATTTTGGATAAAAATTGGGAGTGGTGTGGTAGGGCCTCTTTGTTTCACTTCAAACACTTTTGAGACTGCTATGGAATTTGTAGCTATACCCGCAATTCCATATACGGTATCAGTGGGTATGCAGACGACACCACCTTCCAATAGTATATTAGCAGCATGTTCCAAAGAATCTTTATTTGCGGGCAATACTGTGGTGATGGCTTGGCACCTGTGAGCTGATTTTGGGCGAGTATAACATAGGCGTTTAGGACACAATTATGAACGAAGAGCAAGGATTAGATAGTACTCGTCGCATAACTTCTAGCGACGATCTTGAAGTTTCAGCTTACCTTGAAATATCTCAAGAAAAAGCAGGGCATGGACCGGCCATTGAAGGCGAGTTGTCACCCCAGAGAGAATCCATTTTAATAGTAGATTTTGGATCCCAGTACAGCCGCTTAATTGCTAGAAGAGTCAGAGAAAATAGTGTTTATTGTGAAATCATTTCCTTTAATACTAACTGGAGTGAAGTCGAGGGTTTAAACCCCAAGGGGATCATACTCTCAGGTGGACCGGCTAGTGTTTATGATGAGACTTCTCCGCTAGCTCCTCTATGGGTTTTTGAATCAGGATTACCTATTTTGGGAATTTGCTATGGGATGCAGGTTTTGGTTCATCAATTGGGCGGTAAAGTGGCGGCCTCAACCAAGAAAGAATATGGACATGCCGTACTACATCAAAACAAACCAAATGAACCTCTGTTTACTGGGTTACCTCAATCATTATCTGTCTGGATGAGTCATGCCGATCAGGTTACCGAATTACCTCCCGGATTTGTATCGTTGGCTCATACCGACAATTCTCCAATTGCTGTAGTTGGTAACGACAAAGGCATTCTGGGGATACAGTTTCATCCAGAAGTTGCTCACACACCGCAAGGTTCAAATATTATTGAAAACTTCCTCACAAAAACCTGCAATATGGGGCAGGTATGGACTCCTGATAATTTTGTAGTAGATTCGGTCAATAGGATCAGAGAACAAGTCGGAAAAGGTAAAGTGATATGTGCCCTTTCAGGAGGAGTGGATTCAGCAGTAGCTGCAACTTTGGTTCACAAGGCGGTCGGAGACCAATTAACTTGCATATTTGTGAATAATGGCTTGATGAGGAGAGGTGAGCCGGACCGTGTAAGGGAAACCTTTGAGAAGTATATGGATATCAATCTCATTTTTTGTGAATCGACAGAAAGGTTTCTCACAGGTTTGGCCGGGGTAATAGACCCTGAGAGGAAGAGAAAGATAATTGGAGAAGAGTTCATCAATGTTTTTGATGAAGAAGCCTCAAAATTGGGTGTAGTCGATTTTTTAACTCAGGGAACCTTATATCCGGACGTAATTGAGAGTAAGACGAGTGATAACTCTGTTTCTGCGACCATTAAAACGCATCACAATGTTGGTGGGCTTCCTGACCACATGAAAATGGAGCTTGTAGAGCCGCTAAGGTACTTATTCAAAGACGAAGTTCGACAGGTTGGCTTGGAATTAGGACTGCCTGAGGAAATGGTCTTTAGGCAACCTTTCCCGGGCCCAGGATTGGCCATTCGAATTATGGGGGAGGTGACATCAGAGAAGTTAGAAATTTTGAGAGCTGCTGATTGGATAGTGATGGATGAGATAAAGGCAAATGGTTTATACAATGAGCTATGGCAGACTTTTGCAGTTCTTACGGGGTCCAGGTCAGTAGGTGTTACCGGTGATTTCAGAACGTACGGTCACGTGATTGCTATAAGAGCGGTGAAAAGTGACGATGCGATGACTGCGGACTGGGCTCGCCTGCCTTATGATGTTTTGGCTTCTATTTCCAGCCGTATCTCAAACGAAGTTTCGGACGTGAACAGAGTGGTTTTTGATATAACCAGCAAACCTCCCGGCACCATTGAGTGGGAATGATCTGCAGTAAAAAATGATTGATAATTATTCCGATGAATACTTGAAACAGATACTTGCTGAAGTTAAGTCTATTGCAGTGGTAGGAGCTAGTCTAAATTCTCATCGTGACAGCTTTAAAGTTATAAAAAGGCTAATAGATTACGGCTATAGAGTAATACCTGTGAATCCTAATGAGGTTGGAAACGATATTTTTGGACTATGTTTCCATGCCGATTTGAAATCCATAGATGGACCTATAGATATGGTGGATGTTTTTCGTTCTAGTGATGCTATTATGGGTATTGCTCAGGAGGCTATAGAAATAGGGGCCAAAGTGTTATGGACTCAGTTGGATATTATTAATGAAGAAGCAGCGATTCTTGCCGAAAAAGCAGGCCTAAAAGTTGTCATGAACCGATGCCCCAAAATGGAATTGGCCAAACCATTTCTGGCCCCTGGCGTTTGGAGTATTCGGACTGGAAAAAAAGGACTAAAGGACTAATTGTTAATTAAATTATTATGGTAGACGACGCTAGCATACTACATGTCGAACACACTGATGAAGGCGTGTTACGACTCACAATGGACGATCAGCGAAGTAGAAATGCGTTATCAGAGATTATGATGAAATCTTTGATTGAAGAATTAACAAAAGTTTACTCAAACGATGCCGTTAGAGTAGTTGTTATTGCTTCCAATGGTCCGGTATTTAGTGCCGGACATGATTTAAAGGAAATAACCAAAGTTAGAAATCAAAATGATTTTGGAGAAGAATACTTTAAAAAATTATTTGATACGTGTTCTGCGTTGATGAAACTAATTGTTGCATATCCGAAGCCAGTGATTGCTGAAGTTTCAGGAATAGCGACCGCAGCAGGTTGTCAGTTGGTTGCCAGTTGTGACCTTGCTACCTCTTCAGATTCAGCACAGTTTGCTACACCGGGAGTGAATATCGGTTTGTTTTGTTCCACTCCTATGGTTGCATTGTCTCGAAATGTAAGTAAGAAACATGCGATGGAAATGCTTTTAACCGGAGACATGATTAATGCAAAAAAAGCAAAAGATATTGGCTTAATAAATAATCATTTTCAACCTGAAGAATTAACTAAGGAGACTATGGTTTTAGCTAACAAAATCGCTAGCAAATCATCCTCTACAGTGTCTGTGGGTAAAGGCGCTTTTTATACTCAGTCTGAATTAGATTTATATGCAGCTTACGAATACACCTCTCAGGTAATGGTGAAAAACATACTTCAGGAAGATGCTAAAGAGGGTATTGACGCATTCCTTGAAAAGCGATCTCCTGAATGGGAATGAACAAAACAACAAAACTCCCCATTTTTGACAGCCATTTTCACATCATTGGTAAAGGGTATCCTCTTGAATTAAACAATGGATATCTTCCAGATGAGTTTAGTATCAACGATTACTATAAACGCATTTGTAGTTACACTTCAGTAGGAGGGGCAGTAGTATCTGGCTCATTTCAAGGGTTTGACCAAACATATTTGCTCGCTGCCTTGAAGGCGTTAGGGTCAAGGTTTGTAGGTGTAACCCAGCTCCCTGTAACTGTGAGTGATGAAGAAATATTGAATTTAGACAACC
>Ga0315334_10000989_pt1 | contig 17516 bp, 15 predicted proteins | sample M150034915metaG_FD_205555 | JGI IMG/M metagenome (GOLD analysis project Ga0315334, IMG submission 205555) | Ammonia-oxidizing marine archaeal communities from Monterey Bay, California, United States - M1 500m 34915 | ecosystem: Environmental > Aquatic > Marine > Intertidal zone | place: USA... | reverse complement strand
CCAATTCCACCTTATTGCTTCTTCTCCTTTTCCTGGCATTGGTTGTATTGGTGTTCTTTCACCAGAAGCTTTGTCGTACCGCACCAACCAACCGTATTGTGCCTGTGCATATGAAATATTTGGATTTTCAGGATCTATTGCAGACTCGAATCCATCCCCACCGTTGGTAATGAACCAATCCGAATTTAAAATCCCTGCATTGTTGATCGTCGCAGATGGGCCTCCCATTGAATTATTGTCCTGGGTTCCTCCATAGATATTGTAAAAAGGACTGTCATTGTCAGTAGCAACTTTATAGAACTGAATAATAGGAAGATTGCTATAGTATTTCCAGTCTGCTGCATGGTTATACGTTTCGTAAATGCCACCATCACAGCCCACGACCCAGTGGTCCGGGTTGCTTGGATCGATCCACATACAATGGTTATCCACATGCTTGTTTTTTTCTCCGGTTGCTTTAAAGCTTTTTCCACCATCTTCTGTATGATGCAACCAAGTATTCATCGAAAAGATTTTATTTTTGTCTGTAAGATCACACACTATTTCCTGATAATAATTTCCGCTTGTTTTATAATCCGACATTTTATTCCAGGATTCTCCTTTGTTCGTGGATCGGTAAAATCCTCTTTTATCATTTCTTGCTTCAACTATTGCATAAATATAATCTGGATCAACAGGGGAGACGGCCAATCCTATTCGTCCCATTTCAGTTTTTGGCAGTCCTTCATTTATTTCTCTCCATGTTTCTCCACTATCGGTAGATTTGAACAAGCCAGATTCAGGTCCACCACCAATATACGTCCATTCACGTCTTCTGCGTTGATGGGTTGAAGCATAAAGAATATCAGGATTTGTCGGGTCTATTGCTATTTCGGCAACACCTGTGTGCTCCGAAATTTCGAGTGTGCATTCCCACGTTTTTCCACCATCTGTTGTTTTATAAACACCTCTTTCTCCTCCTTTACTCCATAAAGGACCATAGGCGGCAACCCATACAATATTTTCATTGCTCGGATGTACAATGATCTTACCAATATGCTCGGAAGTTTTTAGTCCCATATTTTTAAATGATCTGCCACCATCTAAAGATTTGTATACACCGTCTCCATAAGCCACAGATCTTTGATTATTGTTTTCTCCGGTTCCAATCCAAACAGTATTTGAATTTGAGGGCGAAAGAGTAATGCATCCAATAGAATATGAAGCTTCACTATCAAAGATTGGATTAAAAGTAGTTCCATGATTTGTTGTCTTCCATACACCGCCTGAGGCAACTCCAACGTACCAGGTGTTATGATCGTTAGGATCGACAGCGATATCTGAAATCCTACCGGATGTCAATGCAGGACCTACCGATCTGAATTTAAGACCCGCAACTGTTGCTGCCTCTATTTCAGTTCTATTTTCATTCTTCTTCTGCGATATAGCTGTCAAAGTGAGTAAAATGCAAAACGATGTAAAGACTATTTTTATCATGTTATTCTAGATTTGGAAGCACAAAATAGGGAATAAAAACAAAAACGATATACTGAACTAATTTACTGCTTAATTTTATGTAACTTTTTATTGCGTTTTTCGATATAATCAGAATAGGCATAGAAATTGAATTATCGCTTTCAATAAATTGATTTAAGATCCGAATGTATAAATTATACCTTTCCCTATTATTTTTTACTATTGCCTTAATTCCCTTTGCTCAGGATGAAGACGAAGCATGTTCTGAGCCTTCAAAAAAAACAATAAAATTGATAAAGGCTGCGGTAAATGCTAAGGATGCTCAGACGGCTGTACGGAATTTTAATGCAGCTATTGAATCGAATGATGAAAATGCCACAGCGTATTATGCTTATGCGATGTATGTATATGAGACCGGGTTGAATTATTATAAAACGCAACCTAATCCTGCTTTGGGTAACAGAAGCCTTGAAAGGGCAGAGGAATTATTTTCAACCACACTGAACATTTGCTCTGATTATCACGCAAACTGTTCTTACTATTTAGGCGTAATTAATTACACACAAAAAGAAATGCCATCTGCCATTAAATGGTTTAAAGAATTTAAAGCCTACGAGCATGAAGATAATGATAGATATCCTGAGGATTACACCAAGAAATTAACGGATGTAACCGAAGTTCTCCATGATTTATTGAAAGACCAGAAAATTAAATCTGAGGCGGTTCCTTTCAAACCTCAAATAGTACGAAACGTGAGTACTGAGAAACAGGAATATTTTCCGATGATCTCGCCGGATAATGAGCTGATTTTCTATACAAGAAAATTAGACCGAAGGGATTATGGTGATATTAAGTCGAAAGTGGTAGAAGAAATAACATTTTCCCGAAGAGCTGATATGTTGTCTGATTTTGATGGTGGTACTCCCTTACAGAAACCATTTAATGATGGGTCTGTGCAAAGCTATGGTGCGGCCACATTATCGGTGGACAATAAAGAAATGATTATTTGCGCCTGCAAAAAGGAAATGGTAGGAACACAATCGTACATGAATTGTGATCTTTACAGTGCTAAATACCTCAGGTCTGGTGCTGGCGGCAATGATTTTTCATGGACGCCTTTAGAAAATATGGGCAGTAATATCAATACTCCTGGTGGATGGGAAGGACAGCCATCACTTTCCGCTGATGGAAATACCTTATACTATACTGTTAACAGACCTAATTCCAGAAACAACGATATTTATATATCGAGCAGAGACAATGATGGAAAATGGGGAGTGGCCCAACCATTTGACCAGATCAATACCAATGGAAAAGATAAAAGCCCATTCTTGCATCAGGATAGTGAAACTCTGTATTTTGTCTCTGAATGCACAAAAGACCGTCCGGGTGTGGGGGGCTTGGATATTTTTTACATCAGGTATGAAAACGGTGCATGGACATCTCCTAAAAATATAGGTTATCCCATTAACTCAGAAGCAGATGAATTGGGTTTATTTGTGTCTATTGATGGAGCGGTTGCTTATTATTCTTCACGTGTTGGAGGAAACTGGAATATTTATTCATTTGAGCTCTATGAGGAAGCGAGGCCAAAATCTGTTGCTGTCTTGAAAGGAGAGCTAAAGGACGAGAATGGAGAACCGGTAAAGGATGCTGTAATAGAGATATCTTATGAAGATTCAGAGGAAGTGACTAAGATTAAAGTTAATGGCGATGATGGGAAATATGCTGCAATTGTGAAAACGGAGAAAAAGCAAGATGTTATGGTTACGGTCAAGAAGGAAGGGCACGCTTTTGATACAAGGCTAATTGCAAAAGAAGAATTTAAAAAAGAGGATGTCACTGTGAGGAATAAGAACTTAAGTGTTAAGAAGCTGAAAGTAGGCGAGGCGTACACAATTAAAGAGATACTCTACGCAACAAATTCGGTTTCACTAACTGCTTCATCCAAATTTATTTTAAGAGGATTTGCGAGGTTTCTACACGAAAACCCAACATTGACAGTTTCCATTCAAGGACATACGGATGATGTAGGGGATGATGCCGAAAATTTGGATCTTTCTGAAAGAAGGGCACAAGGGGTACAGAAATACATACAGAGTCTTGGCATTGAAGCACATCGATTGTCCGCGAAAGGATATGGAGAATCGATGCCGAAAGTAGAAAACAGCAATAGCTTCAATCGTTCACAAAACAGAAGAACAGATTTCTTTATTGAAGGACTTTAATACAGAATTTTTGAATAATTCAGATCAACATCTCCTTCGATTCCAGCTAAGCTTCCTTTATCGGTGTATTGCCATAAGACTATATTGGTGTCTTCAAGTCCTGAAGGATTTGTGTTGTAATTTGCGATCCAGAAAGTATAGCCCGTTAATTTCCCTTTGAATATTGTTTTGTATAAATGATGTGAAGTATAGATAATTGGCCTCTTCTTTATTCTGCTTTCAACACAATCTAACCAGATGCTTACATTTTCAATTAATTCAGAATCAGAATCTGTTTCTATCTCAATATCAATTACCGGTGGGAGGTAATTTGTTTTCGCGTTGTAATTCACTAAAAAATGATCGGCTTGTTGCTTCGCATCTTTATTGGGTAAGAAAAAATGATAAGCTCCTAATCTTGGTTTTCTTTTATTTAGCGCGACACGATTTTCTTCCCATTTTGAATCCACGTGATGCACCCCTTCAGTTGCCTTACAATAAACAAAGTTAATTATAGAATCTCGGGATGCGAAAAGTGAATCCCAGTCTATTTCTCCCTGGTGGTGCGATACGTCAATGCCATAGCTACTGAATCCTTGAGGAATTTCTATGTGGTTCCGTTCTTTAAGGGCTGCATTAGTTCTGTTCCATTCGCGATAACACAGTATCACAATGACCAGTACCGTCGCGCATACTATTAAATACTTCCGTTTTGCTGATTTAAGACGTGTCCTTGCCACATATAAATATAAAAAAAGCCTTTTGTCAAGACAAAAGGCTTCGATGAATGTTTGTAATCTATTATTTAAGTAGTTCTTTTTTCTCTTATTCGGGCCGATTTACCAGTTCTTTCTCTAAAGTAGAAAATTCGAGCACGACGGACATTACCGCTTTTGTTCACTTTGATACTTTCGATAAATGGAGAGGAAAGCGGGAAAACACGTTCCACACCAATATTTCCAGACAATTTACGCACTGTGAACGTTTCCGTTATACCGCTACCTTTACGTTGCAATACAACACCCTGAAATTGTTGAATACGTTCTTTGTTTCCTTCCTTAATCTTGTACGAAACTGTAATTGTGTCTCCACTTTTGAATGCTGGGAGGTTATTTGACTCAATTAATTCGTTTTCAAGTTCTTTAATAAATTCCATTTCGCTAAATTTCTAATTCTAATGCCCAAATTGGGGTGCAATATTACGAAATTATTCCGATAACATCATGGTTTGAAAAGAAAAAATAAAGAAATTGAAACAGAAACAGACCATGCATTATTCTATTTCTTTAGGTTAAATTTATGCTTACTTGTTGATTTATTTAGAATTTTTGAAGATGAAATGTGTAAATTTGATTAAAAATAGAAGTAATGTCAGTTCAAAAGGACGTTAAAAAAATAACTACTCATATTCTTCAAAACATGAAGAACGACGGGGAGAAGATCAGCATGCTTACAGGGTATGATTTTGCGATGGCAAGAATCATTGATACTGCAGGGATTGATGTCATTCTTGTTGGGGACTCAGCATCGAATGTTATGGCTGGTCACGAAACAACGCTTCCGATTACCCTTGACCAGATGATTTACCATGCATCCTCTGTTGTTCGTGGTGTTAGCAGGGCCTTGGTGGTGGTGGATATGCCATTTGGCTCGTATCAGGGGAATTCAAAGGAAGCTTTGTCAAGTGCTATACGAATAATGAAGGAATCGGGGGCTCATTCCGTGAAAATGGAAGGGGGTCAGGAAATACTTGAATCGATTACGCGAATATTAACGGCTGGAATACCTGTTATGGGGCATTTGGGGCTAACACCCCAATCCATATATAAATTTGGTACATACGTTGTTCGAGCAAAAGAAAAGGACGAGGCAGAGCTGTTAATTGAAAATGCAAAGGCGTTGGAACAAGCAGGCTGTTTTGCAATTGTTTTAGAAAAAATTCCGGCAGATCTGGCATCACGCGTGGCAAAAGAGCTTACAATTCCAATTATTGGTATTGGAGCTGGAAACAATGTTGATGGTCAGGTATTGGTTGTGCACGATATGCTTGGGATTAGTAATGAGTTCAGTCCCAGGTTTTTACGAAAATACCACAACTTATATGAAGAAATGCTTGGTTCATTTCATCGATATATTATGGATGTTAAGTCCGGTGATTTCCCTAATGATGAAGAACAATACTAGTGTGCCAGGTTCCTGAATTAAACTAATAATTTGTGTCGTGAACAATATAGCGGATAGAATTCTTCATGAAGATAACCATACAATAGTTGTAAATAAGATAGCTTCGGAAATTGTCCAGGGGGATAAAACAGGAGATGAACCTTTACTGGAAAAAATCAGGAGCTACCTTAAGGAGAAATACAATAAACCGGGCAATGTTTTTTGTGGTTTGGTGCATCGATTGGACAGGCCTACGAGTGGTGCACTGGTTTTTGCCAGAACATCAAAAGGTTTATCAAGACTTAACGAGCAGTTTCGCGATAAGAGTACACGGAAAATTTACTGGGCAATTGTGGAAACAAAACCTGGAAAGAAAGAAGGGAGGTTAATTGACTATTTGAAAAAAAACGAAAAACAAAATAAATCCTACGTATGCGACGAGCTGGTTAAAGGAGGCAAACAGGCAATTTTATCGTATAAATGGTTGCGATCATCCCAGCATTATCATTTACTTGAGGTTGTGCTTGAAACCGGACGTCATCATCAAATTCGCTGCCAGCTGGCCAATATGGGCTCTGTAATTAAGGGAGATTTAAAATATGGTGCGAAACGTTCCAATAAGGATGCTTCAATTTGTTTGCACTCAAGAGTTTTAATATATAAACACCCTACAACACTGGAAGATATAAACATTAATGCTCCAGTACCGAATGATCCACTGTGGCAATTTTTTTAAGAATTGAGCAATTCAGGAAATATTTTCTTTTCATTACTTCGTATATTTGAATTAAAATTTATTAATATCATTTTATGAAATATTCAACTATTGTAGATGTCAGAACACCAGGAGAGTTTTCGGGAGGCAATGTCCCTGGGTCCATTAACATACCACTCCAGGATATAGCTTCACGTGAAGCAGAAGTAATGGAATTGGAACAACCGGTTTTATTCTGTTGTGCCAGTGGTAACAGAAGTGGCCAGGCGACAGCGTATTTTAAATCTAAGGGATTTGAATGCGAGAATGGTGGTAGCTGGATGGAAGTAAATGCTGGTGTGGATAATTCAGAATAGAGAATACTTCTAACTAATTCACTCTTATTTTTTGACCTATTTGGAGGATTGTACTTTTCTCCACCTTATTTAGGGCACATAGCTTAAGAACGGTAGTACCGTTTCTGTTTGCTATTTTGGAAAGCGTGTCGCCAGGGCGTATCGAATAAATAGTTCCTTCTGCTAGATTTACACCATATGGTTTTTTCGATCGTGTGTAATTTCGATTCTGAATTAGTTCACCGATCATCGCATCGTTTCTCTCTAGACAAAAATCTTTTGTATTAAATATATTAGCAGGATTAAACGCTTTGTCTCGGAATCGGGTCTCAAAGTGAAGGTGCGGCCCATAGGATCTCCCTGTACTTCCGCCTAAGCCAATTAGCTCACCGGCTTTTACAATTTGGTTTGGTTTTACTTTAATTTTAGAGAGGTGCGCATAATATGTTTCCAGACCGTTTACATGTCTGATGATCACCAAGTTTCCAAAACCACCACTGTTGTATGTAGCATAACGCACTTTTCCATCAAAAGCGGCAACAATCCCATCACCTGTTCTTAAAGGTATATCAATCCCTTTGTGGAAGGATCCATGTCTTTTACCGAATCCGGATGTGGTTTTCTTATCAATAGGAAATGCCCAGCTGTGAATCGAGTCAATAAGAAAAATCCGATTGCTGGCAGTGTATTCTTTACTAACATAGCTGAATGTAATGTTCACCTTCCAATCCTTAGTGTAAATTGATGAAGTATCGTAAAACAACTGTTCGCTATTTTTATAATTTAGAGAGTCTTCACCCGTTGCGCTTATCGCGATTGCTCCAACGCTAAGATCGTTTGAATATACCATTGAAGTAAACGATACAAATAAGAGAAAATAGAAATATTTCATGCTACTATTTTTTATAATCGGGGCAAAGTTAACTTATTCATTGAGAGGGTATTGAATATTATTCCCAACTTAAGTTAAATAAAGAAAGTTGATGTGTTCGCAAAAATGAAGCAGTAATTTAAATGACAAAAATCAATACACAAAAAAGCCTCCCGTTTATGAGAGGCTTTCAGTGATCCCTCTGGGGCTCGAACCAGAGAAAGCACAGCTTTCGAAGACGACGGCATGACCGGTAAGGACATATAGCCGGAGGTAGGCCTGGTCCGTAGAGACAGCCCACTATAACAAATAAATTCGAGCAATATGAAAAACGAAAAAAGCCTCCCGTTTATGAGAGGCTTTCAGTGATCCCTCTGGGGCTCGAACCCAGGACCCACGCCTTAAAAGGGCGTTGCTCTACCAACTGAGCTAAGAGATCATCGCGTTAGCGCGTGCAAATATATGTGTAATATTTATTATTACAATAATTTGAAATCATTTTTTTACAGGCATAAAAATTCGCCCTGTCACGCAGTAAAAATCAGAGGTATATTAAGACGAAGTAAGATTAATTGTGTTTTATACGAAAATCACTTACTTTGTTGTATATGAAAAGGGTAATATTAGTTGGTTTTATGGGGTGTGGAAAATCATCACTTGGAAAGAAATTAGCAAATCGGCTTGATATTTCTTTTCTTGATTCCGACGAACAAATTGAGAAGATTAGCCAAAAATCAATTGGTGAGATCTTCGGAACACTTGGTGAATCGAGGTTCAGAAAAATTGAGAAAGATTATATCTTGTCCTTAGACCCTAACAATGAATTCGTTTTGGCAACAGGAGGCGGATTGCCCTGCTATGAAAAAAACATGCATCGTTTAAATGAGCTTGGAGTTACTTTTTATTTGGAGCGTTCTCCCAAAGAGCTGGTTCATCGATTGCTTCATGCTAAAACAAAACGCCCGTTAATTGACGGCTTATCAAATGGAGAATTACTCTCTTATATTGAAGACAAGTTAAGTGAGCGAGAAGAATATTATAGGCAAGCAACTTTTGTGCTCTCTCGAGAAGAGCAAACAGTTGCCTCAATTGAAAAATTTATGCACCTTCTTGACCCGGATTCGAGTCCTCTCCAAAAAAATTGATACTTCCGTTCGGATTTTCAGATTTTATCTGGAAATACTGGATAACACTGCTCAAAATAAGAATCAATAATGCTATCTTATCATACGTTGTCGTATCTTCTATAAAATAGTTGAATCCTAGGTAAAATATGCTCATTCCAATGTAGAACATCGCAGCCAATAATACTGGATAAATGAAGTTGCGTTTTTTTCTGTAGAGCATTACTAATCCAACGAAAACTATTGTCCAGCATATAATTGCAATACCATGAAAAGTTGTCAATCGAGCAATGAACTCGTTGTTATGATAACCTAATGCAACTCCTCGTGTTTCAATAATTTTTTCAACAGGTATTCCTTTTTGATTGAATATCAGATCACGCGATGCAATGGCCAGGTAACTTATTATACTCCAAAACATGAACGAAACCCAGATTATGGTATTTAAATAGAATGTAACCTGGGTGTATACATCTGGCTTGGTTTTGCCGAAAATTAAATTTCTTAGTTTAAGAATAAGCGGAATTGGGCTTTGGTATTTCGTTGCCCTTGTTTTATCATTCTCCTCCTTTTTGATCTCATTTTCTATTTCTGCCATTATATCTTCATTCAACAGTTAGAACAAGGTATTTAGAAATTTTCCAAAATTCAGAAGCATCAATAATTTTTATTTTAGTTCGTATTCCGTCTTCAGAAATTTCATAAGAGGTTTTAGGGTGGTATGTAATAAACCGCATCCCAGTTCCTTGTATGGATAAATTGTTTGTCTTGCTTACATCAATTTTTGTGAAATACTTCTCATTAAAATCATCACGCAAAAAAGCTTTTTTACCAATCCCCATGAATCCGTTCTTTTTTTCGATTACTCCATTCGCTTTTAATTCTTCTTCTGTTCCATAAGCATAATAGACAGAATTCATTTCATCTGTTATCCGCTCAATTCGTATTGCTTGCTCCTGATAGGCATTGAATAGTGCTGAATATTCACGATCAAAATTGTCAAGCTGTTTTTGAAGTAGTGTGATTTGTTCGTCTTTCCATTGGATTTCTTTGATTAACGATTCTATCATTATTTCAAGTTCTTTTATTTCGACTCTATTTTTGTCCATTTGATCGCGCATTCGTTGAACCATGTTCGCGTTGTCTTCACGTAAAAAATTGATGTGTTGAATTTCTTCCAAAATCCACTTTTTATCATCACTTGAAATTTCTTCATTGTCTGAAATAGCGCGAATTTCATCCTTACGAATACCAATTGCTTCCAGGTTTGCTTTTATCTCATTGAAAAATGAAAGTGATTCGTTGATAACGGAATCTTTTATGGTGATATCGAGCTCCAACTGGTTGATTTTGTTCTGCATTGAAATGGAATCACCGTTTGTGGTATTCTCATTTGTTGCACTGTCTTGGATACAACTGGTAAGAGTAAGAGTAGCGATTAAAAGTAGAATTGGGAATTTTGGCATCCTTATTGGTTTTTAGTTGTATAAAATTAATGTTTCGTTTTTGTAATTTTAAATTCAAAACAATTACTGAGCATTTTTTCTTTGGATCAAGCTCTATTTCAACACAAAGTTTTCCTTTTATTATCTTTGAACGAAAAATACGAATTTATGCTAAAATATTCAATCGCAACGTTGCTTTCGGTATTTGTTTTTATGTCTTTCGCACAGGATATAAAATACAAACTGAAAATGCCCAAACCACAGGATCATTATTATCATGTGGAAATGGAATTGACAGATTTCAACAGTAGCGAGCTGGATCTGGTAATGCCAATTTGGGCTCCAGGCTCCTATCTTGCGCGTGAATTTGCAAAAAATGTCAATTTAGTTCGTGCATTTGACCAAGCTGGGAATCAGCTTGATGTTGCCAAACTGGATAAGAACTCCTGGAGAATTTTCAAAGCAAATGCACGAAAGATCAAAATTGTTTATGAAGTGTATGCGTTTGAGCTTTCGGTTAGAACAAGCTTTCTTGATCTGTCACATGGATTTGTAAGTGGATCGGGAGTGTTCATGTTTGTTCGAGGGTTTGAAAAGAATCCAGGTGAAGTAGCGGTTTATCCTTATTCCGAATTCGGCGTAATAACTACAGCATTAAAGGAAAAGGATGAAGGAATAGTCAGAGACGGATTTAAAACCTATAAATACGAAAACTATGATCATCTGGTGGATTGTCCTATCGAAATAGGAAATCAGGAAGTATTTACTTTTAATGCTTCAGGCTTGGAACATACTGTATCTATGTATGGTTATGGTAATTACGATGTTGCCCGTTTGCAAAAAGACATGGCTAATATTGTTGAATCTTCTACTAATGTATTTGGTCAGAACCCAAATAAAGAGTACACATTTATCATACACAATGTAGTTAATCCTCAGGGAGGATTGGAGCATACTAACTCTACCGTATTAAGCGTAAATCGCTGGGCATATGATGGTGAAAAGTATATCGATTTTCTGAAGCTTGTGGCCCACGAGTACTTTCATCTCTGGAATGTAAAACGAATACGGCCGTTCGAATTGGGTCCGTTTGATTATTCAAACGAGAATTATACATCGCAACTTTGGGTAATGGAGGGCTTTACTTCATACTATGAGAAGCTTATATTATTACGTGCTGGTTATTACACTAAAGATGCGTTTTTGAAAAAAATGTTCAGCAGCTTGAATTATATCGAAGGCTCAACAGGTGCACGCGTGCAACCGGTAGCGCATGCCAGCTTCGATGCGTGGATAAAAGCATATCGCCCAAACGAAAACAGTCAAAATACCACGGCATCCTATTATTCTCGGGGGGCGGTAATTGCTATGATGCTTGATGCTAAGATGATCAAAAAATATAATGGAAAGAAGGGGCTTGATGCATTCATGCAGGGCTTGTATGCAAAGTATTTTAAGGGAAAAAATCGTGGTTTTACAGAAGCTGAATTCAAACAAGAGCTGGAGCGTTTTTTAGGAGAAAATCTGGATCAATTTTACGATGACTACATAAACGGAACCAAAATTCCGGATTACAATGCTGTATTTTCAAAAATAGGTTTGTCGGTTGATTATGTAGGTAAACCGATACCTAGTGTTGGGATTACCATGGTTGAAAAAGATGGCAAAACAAAAGTGAGCAGAATCAGAAGTGGTTCGGCAGCTGAAGATGCAGGAATAAGTGTGCATGATGAGCTTATAGGTTGTAACGGTATCCGAATTGATAAACAAACGCTTGAATCGTATTTCAAAAGTGTTTCAAAAGGAGAGGTGATCAGCCTTTTGTTTTCTCGTGACAATTTGTTGTATTCGACAGAAATTAGTGTAACAGAATACGAACAGCCAAAATTTAAATACTCGATTAAAACGGATAAGAATAACATTAAACTTTTTAACTATTGGTTACGAAAAGAATTAAACTAATACTGGCCATCACGCTGCTTAGCTGTTGCCATGTAAAAGCTCAATCTGATTTTGAGCTTGTCCAGTTACCGCTGCCTTCAGGTGCAGAATATACTTATTCTCAAATTGAACCTTCTATTGCTATACATCCGGGAAATCCCAAAATAATGGCAGCAGGATCTGTTCTGTCGGATTATTATTATTCGAAGAACGGAGGTAAGAAATGGAAAAGTAAGACGCTTACAAGTACATATGGTGTATATGGTGATCCGGTTCTTATGTTCGACACCAAAGGCAGGATTTATTTTTTTCATCTTTCGAGCTACCCGGAAACGTCACATCTGGATCGTATTGTTTGCCAATCTGCAGCTAAAGTTTGCAAAAAGTTTAGTGATGGATCTTCTCCCAAACCGAATGGAGCAAAAGTTCAGGATAAACACTGGACGGTGGTGAATCCACAGAATAATGAGATTTACATGACCTGGACTCAATTTGATGTATATGCTTCAGATAATCCAGAGCACATATCTATAATTGTATTTTCAAAATCAACAGATCAGGGGGTGACCTGGAGTGATCCTGTACGAATTTCGAAACATTCTGGAGATTGTATGGATGGAGATGAAACGGTTGAAGGTGCAGTTCCTGCTGTTGGTCCAAATGGAGAGATTTATGTTACATGGGCAGGACCGAATGGATTGGTGATGCAGCGATCATTGGATGGAGGTGCAACATGGTTTGATGAAGAAAAACCGATTGGAGCACAGCATGGCGGATGGGATTTAGATATTCCAGGAATTTATCGGGCAAACGGATTGCCTATTCTGAAATGCGATCTGAGCGAAGGTCCAAATCGTGGTACTCTTTATATTAATTGGTGCGATCAGCTGAACGGCGAGAGCGACACAGACTCCTGGATCATGAGATCCAAGGACGGTGGAGAAAGTTGGAGTGAACGTATTAAAGTAAATCAGGACACTACAGGGAAGCATCAGTTCTTTACATGGATGTGCATTGATCAGAGCAACGGTTATTTGTATTTCGTTTATTACGATCGCCGAAATTATTCGGATACTCAGACCGATGTCTATGTTAGTGTGTCCCGTGATGGTGGCAACACATTTGAAGATGTAAGAGTTTCAGATTCACCTTTTATTCCCAACAAGAAACTATTTTTCGGCGATTACCTGAATATTGATGCCGTTAAGGGGATTATTCGTCCAATTTGGCCTCGAATGGATAATGGCAAAATATCACTTTGGGTTGGGATTTTGAATGAAGTTGAATTAAATAAACGCTAAATTTGATTAACTCGAAAATTATGGATCCCCTTTCAATAATTGATGTATCGCAGATCAGTAAGTCTTACAATGGGGAGGGAGCCAATGCGGTAAACAAGCTGTCATTTTCAATTGCGAAGAACGAAATATTTGGCTTATTAGGACCAAATGGTGCGGGCAAGACCACTACAATTTCCATGTTGTGTGGCTTATTTCAACCCGATTCTGGAAGTATAACAATGAATGGGTACAATTTAAAAACGGATCTATCTCTTGTTAAGCCGATTATTGGAGTAGTTCCACAGGATATTGCGCTTTATCCAACCTTAACCGGAAGAGAGAACCTTATGTTCTATGGTACTATGTATGGAGTATCCAAAAAGACACTTAAAGAGCGAATAGAATTTTGGCTAGCTAAACTCGAGCTTAAATCAGCTGCAGATAAGAGGGTAGAGGCGTATTCGGGTGGTATGAAACGCAGAATTAATCTTATTTGTGGCCTGTTGCACGATCCATCGATCTTAATTTTGGATGAACCAACCGTTGGGGTTGATGTGCAGTCCAGGTCTGCAATAATGGAGCATTTGAAAGAACTCAATACCAGTGGGGTTACTATAATTTATACCTCGCATCACATGGAGGAAGCGGAGAAGTTTTGCTCTGATGTAGCAATTATTGATCATGGAGAGATAGTAGCTCGTGGAAAACCAAAACACTTGATAGAAAGCCATGAAAGCTGTGCTAATCTTGAAGATGTTTTTCTAAAACTAACAAACAAAAAACTACGAAATTGATATGAGAAGGTTAATGGCGGCCATGAAGAAAGAAATGCTCCTTCTCGTGAGAGATAAAATTGGTTTGGCCATACTGTTTTTGATGCCGATGGTGCTGATATTTGTAATGACCTTAATTCAGGATTCCGCATTTCGTACGATTAATGAAGAAGGCATACCAATTGTTTTTGTGAATGAGGATCAGGATACACTCGGGCTGAGAATAGAGCAAGGGTTGCGTGAGGCCGAAATATGCTCTTTTGAAGATGAAATTGACGGGAGAAGGGCGACAAGAAAAAGCGTTAAAAAAGCTGTAAAAGAGGGGAGGTTTTTGGTTGGGATAATTATACCTGAAGGTGCCACTCAGGCGATAAGAAATAATGTGGAGAATATTGTATTGCAGAGCATTGGTAGCTATAATGAAACCAAAGCTGATGAATTATCCGCCGAAATACTGCTGATCATTGATCCGGTTGCATCCAAGTCCTTTGTTATATCAATCACAAGTCAGCTGCGTGAATTTATTTCTTCGGTAAAAACAAGACTAATGTTTGAAACATTCAATGCGCAAATCACAGAAATAATACCGAAAGATCTTCATAATTCAGAGAATATAGATGTGGATCATCAGGTTATTCGATACAAACAAGAATATGCGTCTGAATTGACAGGAGAAATGAGACCCAATTCAGTACAGCATAATGTGCCTGCCTGGACGATCTTCTCAATGTTTTTCATTGTGATACCATTAGTGGGGAGCATCCTAAAGGAGAAAACAGAAGGTAGTGTGTTCCGGTTTCATACGATACCTGCATCTTATTCACTCCAGATCAATGCCAAGATCCTAGTATATGTTTGTGTGTGTATGCTACAGTTTATTTTGATGCTATCCATCGGGCTGTTTTTTCTACCAATGCTTGGATTACCGGTATTGCAATTAGGCAACAGCTACGCAGGAGTAATACTAGTCGCCATTGGATGTTCCGCTGCGGCCGCAGGATACGGTGTTCTTGTAGGGACCTTGGCTAAAACGCAACAACAAGGAGCTATTTTGGGCTCTTTATCAATACTGGTTTTATCGGCAATTGGAGGGATTTGGGTACCGTCTTATATTATGCCTGAAATAATGCGCATGATAAGTCAGCTGTCGCCTTTGAACTGGGGGCTTGATGGCTTTTATGCTTTATTTTTAAGGGGGGAAGGTTTATTGGATATATTACCTCAATTTATTAAGCTGATCGGATTCTTTACTCTTTGCTTAATGTTGGCTGTTGTGGCACATAAAATAAAAAAGCGTGGTTAACGGGGACCGCAATTATTCTTAACCAACACTATTTTCCTTAATTCTCTGATATTATATGAAAGAACCCGGAGAAAACATTTCCTTGTTCGAAAAAGGGTATTCCAATCTCCTCATTGTATTTTACTTCGAGCTTGTAAAAATAAACCCCATCAGCGAAGCCTTCGCCTCCCCAGGAATTATCGTAATCTGAGTTTTTATAGACAATATTACCCCAGCGGTTGAGTATTACCAATTTAGATTCCGGATATTGTTCCAGGTTTTGAATATGGAACAGGTCATTGGTCAAATCACCGTTGACCGTAATTACATTTGGTACGACTGGAAGACAATGGTTGTATACTATAAATGAATCCAATACCGCACTGTTTTCGCACGCATCGGTTACAAATACCGTGTATACTGTTTCTGTCGCTGGTGCTACATATATGGAAGATGTGCTATTTCCTTCATCCGGATTCCATATGTATGTATATGGTTGAACACCATTAATTACATTAATGAAAAGATGCGCCTGTTCTCCATTTTGGGTACATATTAACTGGTCTTCGGCACTATCGATAATTGATAAATTTATGTAGTCGATAATGTAGAGTGTGTCGGTGATCGATACCGTATCGCATTCGGTATTGTTGACAATCGTAATAATAACATATTCTATACCTTCTAAAATACCATCCAGTAATGCCGAAACAAATAGGGTGTCATCTGAAATTCCTGCAGGGACAATGATACTGTCCGGAACAAAGCTATAATCAACACCGTTTATCGCATTACCGGCTATTTCCAAATAATAGGTAACGTCTTCATCTAATTGATTCTCTGGTTTTGTAAGGATGAACATTCCTGCTTCACAACCTTCAATCAACGTGCTGTCCCCTGAAACAGTTAGAGCCTGAATGTTTGCTTCAAATTGACTGAAACCTGAAAAATACCCTGCTGCGCCCCTTGCACCAAAATTTGCGATCATGGCAACGTTAATATTTTCATCGCAAGAGAAATTGACTGTTCCCGACATATTGGTAAGCTTGTAAACCTCCCATTCACTATTTCCCGTAACGGGCAGTGGTGCAACCCCAATAGGGGTTCCGTCTACAAGCACCGTACTTCCGACTTTAGCTATTATGTCAATACCAGCAGGGTTTCCATATGATTCAATGGTCGGTACTGTAACTTCCTCGATTCCGGAACAGGCTAATGGTGGTATAAAGTTCAAACCTTGTGCATAGGGTACACTACTGGAGCCATTAGTGGATTGGTAAATATATACAGGGTTCGATGCTTCAACGTACAATATATCATTTGCATCGTAAAGCGCAGCAGGACAGATATAAAACTCTCCTGCATTTAAAATAATTGGCGCAGTTGGGGATCCATTAAACGTGATTTCCGTACTGTCCGTATCGGCCACAACGATCACTCTTTCGTTTTCTTCCTCGAGAAAAGAATATCGTTTTACCACAACGTATTCACTACCGATTAGTGTGGTTGGAACTATCTGATCGAGTCCAATATCCCTTGAAGCGGCGGCATTTGGGACGTCAGAACCACCGCACCATGAACCTGTATTAACAACTATGGGTAAATCCGATTCGATCAAAACTCCATTTACCAAGGTGTCGTTTCCTGTAGATAGCGGTTCGTCTATGTGGGCGGCAATAATATATGATTCAAATTGATCAAGGATAATTGTAATGTCATCTGTAGTATTTCCCGTTGTTGGTGTTCCAAAAAATATAACACCATTTTTAAATTCAGAAAAGGTGATCTCTGTGTTATTCTCAAGGGCCATAACACTTATCATATGTGATTTTAAAGGGCCATCGGTAGTAGACGATTCCACAGAGTACAAATGACCGGAACGAAATCGTGTTCCCTTTGCCCAGGAACCCTTGCATGTAAGTGAT
>Ga0315334_10000987_pt1 | contig 17540 bp, 18 predicted proteins | sample M150034915metaG_FD_205555 | JGI IMG/M metagenome (GOLD analysis project Ga0315334, IMG submission 205555) | Ammonia-oxidizing marine archaeal communities from Monterey Bay, California, United States - M1 500m 34915 | ecosystem: Environmental > Aquatic > Marine > Intertidal zone | place: USA... | reverse complement strand
TGCATACTCTGATATTGCACTTAAAAAGAATTTAAACCCAATAGACAATGCATTAGAGAAGGTTCTTTCCTTAACTGGTTATGAATTTGACTGGAAAAAGAATGCAATTGATAAGATTGGTTTAGATGACAAACATCAAGTTGGTCTTGTAGCACAGGAACTTGAAAAGGTTTTACCAGAAGCTGCTACAACTACAGATGGTGTAATGGGTATCAACTACTTAAAAGTTATCCCACTTCTTATCGAATCCATTAAAGAACTAAAATCTCAATTAGATTCTAAATAAAATCAATTCAAAATCTCTAATAGTATAAATACTACTGAATACAACAAAAAGGTATTAGGTAGTAATTATGGCAGCTATTAGTAATTTATATATAGATCAAGGATCGGATTATCAGATCACTGTTAGCATGACTGGTGCAGATGGTTCTGCATTGAATTTGACTGGTGCCTCCTTTCTTGCACAATTAAGAAGGAGTCATGGTAGTTCAACAGTTCAAGGTACATTCAGTACCGCTCATGATTCGACAGGTGGTAATTTAACTTTAACTTTGACTGATACAGTCTCAGCAAGTATTGCCGAAGGTCGATATTTCTATGATGTCTTAATGACAGATAATGTTGGTTCTAAAACAAGAGTTTTAGAAGGGCAAGCCACAGTTACACCTAGCGTGAGTAGGAGTTAAAAGGTATGGCAGATATTAAGGTACAAGTTGCAAATCCCCTAGCAAAACAGGTAAAACAGGTTTCGGTAGGTAAGTTAGATGCATCAACCACACCAATTAATAGTCTTATGGATGTAGATACGACAACTGTAACATTACAGTCTGGGTCTACTTTGATATATGATGGGACAACAAACAAATTCGAAGCTGCGAACACTATTGATGGTGGGACTTACTAAGAATTAATTAAGAGGAAAATAATATGTCAACAGTAATTCAGATCAAAAGAAGCACTGGGAGTGCTGCCCCTACTACATCTGAACTGGCTCAAGGTGAATTAGCTTATTCAATGGATGCATCTAATAATGGTGCAAGTGCGATAGTATATATAGAGTCTCAAGATAGTGGCGGTAGTGCAGTAATACAGAAATTAGGTGGTAAGTATTATACAGAAATCTTAGAAGGAACGACCCCAACACCAGCAAATCTAATCGTAGGGAATGGAGCAACTGCTGGTGCTAGTCTACTTCTTAGGGAAGATTCTGATAATGGAACCAACTATACTGCAATAAAAGCTGCAGATACCATAGGAACATCAACAACTTTCACATTACCATCTGCTGATGGTACTAGTGGACAGTTCATGAAAACTGATGGTTCTGGGGCACTATCATTCGGTTCAGTAACAAGTACATTAACATTAGCTGCAGACAGTGGTTCTAATGATACTTTCAATACAGGTGAAACATTAACTTTCACAGGTGGTGAAGGTATTGATACCACAGTAGGTAATAATGTTATAACCATAGCAGGTGAAGATGCAACATCAGCAAACAAAGGTCTTGCATCATTTAGTTCTTCACACTTCACAGTTTCCAGTGGTGCAGTTAGTTTAGCTGCTGCCTTAATGGTAACAGAAGCAGAAGGAATTGGTTCTAACGATAACGATACAACACTACCAACATCAGCTGCAGTAAAAGACTATGTAGATACAAATGTAACTGCACAGGACTTAGATACTGCTGGTGATTCTGGAACAGGTGCAGTAGATTTAGATTCTCAATCATTGACAATCGCTGGTACTGCAAATGAGATTGAAACAGTTGCAAGTAGTCAAGCAATTACAATCGGACTACCAGATAATGTTACTATAGGTGGTGCATTAACAGTTACAGGAAACTTAACAGTTAATGGTACACAAACACAGGTCAATTCAACAACAGTAACAGTTGATGACCCAATATTTACAGTAGGTGGAGATTCTGCTCCAGGCTCAGATGACAACTTAGATAGAGGTATCTCTTTCAGATGGCATAATGGGTCTGCTGCGAAACTAGGTTTCTTTGGTTATGATGACTCTACTGCTAAATTTACATTCATTCCAGATGCAACAGATACAAGTTCTGTCTTCTCTGGAACAAAAGGAAACCTAGACATTGGTGGATTAGACCTTGCTGGTTCAATCACAAGTGTTGATGGTTCTGCCCCAACTGCTGGTCAGTTGTTAATAGGTCATGGTGGAAACAATGACTTTGCAGCTGCAACATTAACAGCAGGTGAGGGTATAGATGTTACTAATGGCAATGGTAGTATTACTATTGCTGGTGAGGATGCAACAACTGCCAATAAAGGTATTGCATCATTTAGTTCAAGTGAGTTTACAGTCACCAGTGGTGCAGTTGCTATAACTGCAATTGATGGTGGTACTTATTAATAGGGGAATAAATTATGGCGTACTATGATGGAGAACTACATGCAATTGCTGATGCTGAAGCATCATCAGTTAGAGACATGGGTATGGAAATACCAATTGGGGTGATGGATGATTTATCCATGCCAGATTTTAGTGATTGGTATTTTGGAGTTGTTGATGGTGATGTATTAGCAAAAGTTGGAGAAACTGCCGATTTTGTTAAATGTGGTGCAACTCAAATCATGGGTGATTTACCCTATGAACACACTCCCGGCCACAAAAGGTGGGGGCCAGGCGATTACACTTTCGGAGCAGAGACATATGTCTATAACGGAAATGTAGTTAGACCCGGCGAAGATATTATTGATGCCTTAGGTATTAATAGTACAGAATTAAACAGCGTGAGATGGACAGTAGATACTGATAATTTTCAAGCTGTGTTAACAAAAATAGTTAAATAACTAAAAGATTTTGGGTATATACCCAAATGTATAAAGTGAGTTAAAAAATGGCACAAACAGTTCAGCTCAAAAGGAGTGCGACTGAGAATGGTGTACCAACTACAAGTGATTTAGAACTTGGAGAGTTGGCAATTAATACCTATGATGGTAAGGTTTACATTAAGAAAAGTGTAAGTGGTTCCGAATCCATTATACAAGTAGGTGAAACATCATCTAATCAGTTCACAAACTATCAACATTGTAAGTTCTCAAACGCAGGTGGGACTCTAGCTGCGGGACAAACTTCATTCTCTGGTTCAGACGATAATTCAGAAACACTGGGATATACTGCTGGGTCAGTATTTGTTGCAATGAATGGAGTAGTCTTAGACCCAGATGACTATACTGCAACTAATGGAACAACAGTTGTTTTAGACACAGTTGTTGAAATATCTGATGTAGTTGAAGTCATATCTTTAGGAACTTCCGCCGGTAATGCACTTACAGGGTTAACAAAATACGAATTTACTACTAACTCAACCACAAACACAGTTGATGGTGCAACAACTAGTAGCACATCTGTTGAAATAAATGCAACCAATACTGCAATTAAAGTAGGAATGATTGTTACTGGAACAGGAATATCTGGAACAGTAAGTGTTAGTGCAATTAGTGGAACTACAGTAACTTTATCTTCTGCACAAACATTGTCAGATGGAGTAACACTTACATTTGCAAGAACTGATGTTTTTCAAGGTACAGATGATAATGGTAAAACATTCTCATATGATACAGGAGAAGAATTAGTTTTTGTTAATGGTGTCTTATTTGATCCAAGATCAGGCAAGGATTATACACGAACATCTAGTTCTGCAATTACATTTAATGAAACATTACAAGTGGATGACACTGTTGTTGTTCATGCATATGGTGGTAGTAATCCATTTAATAGATTCCAATTCTATCCAAGTGGTGCATCTACCTCAGTGTTTGAGGGTGCAGATGCAGATTCAGTTACATTATCATACCATCCAGACTATGCAGAACTCTATGTTAATGGTATTTTAATGGAGAAAGGACAGTGGTCTGGTGGGGGCGGAAAGAAAATTACCCTTGTAGACCCATTGGTTGATCCAACTCCAGACTATACAATTGACATAATAGACTACAAGATACTGGCAGCTAAGGTAAGATTATTCAAAGATGATGCACCTTTCTTAGGCGGAGACCTAATGATGAATGGTTATAATATAAAAACTGCAAGTGGAAGTGGAAATAACATTACAATGATTCCAGATAGTGGCCAATATGTATCAATTCAAGATGCACCATTGCATTTAGATATTCTTGCAGCCGATCCAAGTGGAATAACAGATCATGCATCATTATATGCAAAAGATGCTAGTGGAAGTGCCGAATTGTTTGTGAGAGATGAAGCAGGTAATGTTACCCAAATCTCTCCACACATGGATGGAGAATGGACTTATTACTCAGAGAATGTAGTAACAGGAAAACGATTTAAAGTAAATATGGAGAAAATGATAAGAAAACTCCAAGAAATTACAGGAGAAACATTCATTGAAATAGATGAATAACATAAATACTAATATATTTAGAAGGGAGAATTAGACAATGCCAACAAAAGCAAGATATCTTGCAGACTTATTAAATGCAGCTGGGGAGTTAGACTCTACTGGTGCTATTGAGTCTATTCAAGATAACATATCAACATTATTCAGTGCTGGTACACATACAGGTATAACATTTACCTATGATGATGCGAGTGCTACATTCAGTGCAGCCGTAACACAAGATGCAGTTGCAGCTGGGTTTTATCACAAAATTACAGTAACAGTAGCAAATCCTGGCTCAGGCAACAGGTATTACTTAGACGGAACAATTCAACCAACGGCAGTATTATCCCCTTCTATACTTTATCGTTTTGATTTGTCTGATTCAACTAATGCTTCTCATCCACTAAGATTCTCTACTACTTCTGATGGAACTCACAACTCTGGTGCAGAAATTTCAGCAGGTTATACAACATACTCTAAGACTGGAACACCAGGCTCAGCAGGTTCATACACAGAAGTTGCATTTGAACAAGATCAAACAAACCCATTATATTACTATTGTGCAAATCATAGTTCAATGGGTGGTATGGCACTTATGGGTGCTCATCCGACTACAACTACATTAACCGAAGGTTCAAACCTTTATCACACAACAGAAAGAGTACAAGACATTACAGGTGCTCAAATTGCAACCAATGGTTCTCATACAGGACTAAGTGCAGCTTATGATGATGGTGGAGATGGTGCAATAGACCTTACAGTTTCTGCTGAATTCATTCAAGATACAGTAGGAGCAATGTTTACTGGTAATACTGAGAGCGGTATTGCAGTAACTTATGAAGATGGAGATGGTACTTTAGACCTAGATGTTGCAGACCCAACACTAACCTTTACAGGAGATGTGACAGGTAGTGGAACTATAACCAATCTTGGAAACACTAGTATTGCATTAACATCTGCTGCCAATTCAATAGCACTTGGTACAGATACTACTGGTGCATATGTTTCTACAATAACTGGAACTGCAAACGAAGTAGAAGTTGCTGGTTCTGGTGCTGAAACTGCAACTGTAACAATAGGACTACCAAATGATGTCACTATAGGAAACGATTTAACAGTAACAGGTGACTTAACTGTATCTGGAACTACAACTACAGTATCCAGTACAACAGTTGCAATTGCTGATGGAAGTATTAAAGTTGCAAAAGATAACGCTGCAGATGCAGTAGACTTTGGTATCTATGGAACATACAATGATGGTTCTCAAAGATATGCTGGTTTAAACTGGGATGCAAGTGAAACAAATAAATTTAGATTGTTCTCTGGAACGACAACCGAACCAACAACTACAATTAACACTGGTGCAACTGGTTGGACAAAAGGAACATTAATTGCAGACCTAGAAGGGAATGCAACTACAGCAAGTACATGGGCAACTGCAAGAACATTATCTTTTACAGGTGATGTTACAGGAACAGGGTCAGTAAATGGATCGGCCGATGTTGCAACTACATTAACTATTGCAGCTAATTCAGTAACACTGGGTTCAGACACAGTAGGAAATTATGTAGTTGATATTGCAGTAGGTGAGGGATTAGATGTATCTCATACTCCAGCTGAAGGTTCTACTGCAACATTATCGGCAGAAACAGCAACAGAAACTAATTTAGGTGTTGCAACCTTTGATGGTACAGACTTTACAGTAACTTCTGGAGATGTTACAGTTAATGCAGAAAGAATTCAAGACATTGCTGGTGCAATGTTTACAAGTAATACCGAAAGCGGAATTACAGTTACATATCAAGATAGTGATGGCACAATTGATGCAGAATTAGATAACGAATATCTGCAAGATGTCACTGGAACTCAGATTGCAACGAATGGTTCACATACAGGTATTACTGCAACATATGATGATGCTGGTGATGGTGCAATTGACCTTGCATTAGTATCAGAAAATGTACAAGATATTGTAGGTGCTATGTTCACCTCAAATACTGAAACTGGAATTGCAGCCACCTATGAAGATGGTGATGGAACAATTGACCTAGTAGTAAGTGGTGCATTACAAACTATCGTATCTGATGCAACAGAAGCCGTACAAGATGTTGTCGGTGGTATGGTTGCATCCAACACAGAAACAAATATTTCTGTAACTTATGATGACACGAATGGTAAATTAGACTTTGCAGTTAATGGAACAATGTCTTCTACAATTTCAGACTACACAGAAGTAATAGAAGATACAGTAGGTGCAATGATAGCATCCAATACTGAAAGTGGTATTGCCGTCACATATGATGACACAAACGGAAAATTAGATTTTAATGTTGGAGACCCAACGATTACTCTTGCGGGAGATTTAGGTGGTAATGCAACAATAACAAACTTAGGAAATGCAACTTTAACTGCAACCATACAAGCATTGTCAGTTGATAATGCAATGTTGGCAGGTTCAATTGCAAATGCAAAACTTTCAAATTCAAGTATAACAGTATCAGATGGTTCAAACACAAGTCCAGTTGCATTAGGTGGAACATTAACATTTGCTGGAACAAGTTCAGAAGTTGATGTTGTAGAGAGTGCTGGAACAGTTACATATGGATTACCATCTGATGTAACAATTGCAAACGACTTAACAGTTAGTGGAGACTTAACAGTTACAGGAACAACAACTCAAACTGGTTCTGTATTAACAGATTATAACTTTACTGGGTACACACAAGCTAACTCTGGAGATGCAACAGACTTTGGTTTCTATGGTAAATATGTAGACAGTGGAACAAAATATGCTGGACTATTCTATGATGCATCTGGAACTAATCAATTTAGATTATTTGCAGATACAGACACAGTACCTTCAACTACAGTAAACACAAGTGCAACAGGTTATACTGCTGCTAATTTACTTGCTGGAACTGTAACAGGTACTTTCGTTGGAAACTTAACTGGTGATGTAACTGGAAATGCTGATACGGCAACTAAACTTGCTACTTCAAGAACTATTCAAGGTGTAGCATTTGATGGTACTGCAAACATTTCATGGAATACTGGTTCAGTATCAGAAGGTTCAAACCTTTATCATACAACAGAAAGAGTACAAGATATTTCTGGTGCTCAATTAGCAACTAATGGTTCACATACTGGTGTTACAGTTGCATATGATGATGCTGGTGATGGAGCAATTGATATAACAGTTGCAAACTCAGACTTTGCATTAACAGGAGATGTTACAGGAACAGTCACACAGACTGCAAAAGGTAATGTATCAATTGCAACAACAATTGCAGCTAACTCAGTTGCACTAGGAACTGATACGACTGGAAACTACATGAGTGCTATTACTGCTGGAACTGGTGTAACAGTTACACACACTCCAGCCGAAGGTTCTAGTGGAGCAATTGCAATAGGACAGGCAGTTGCAACAACCTCAGATGTTACATTTGCAGATTTAACACTTACTGGAGACTTAACAGTTAGTGGTACAACCACAACTTTGAGTACAACTAACTCAGTAATTTCAGATAGATTAATAGAATTAGGAAATGGAACTACTGGAAGTGGTGCTAATGATACTGGTATCGTCATGGAAAGAGGTGATGATGCTAATGTATTTATTGGTTGGGATGAAAGTGCGGATGCTGTAACAGTCGGAACAGGAACATTTACAGGTGCATCTACAGGTAACTTAACTATTACTGCAAGTGCATTTACTGCTGGAGAGATTACTGGTACTGGTGGTACATTTGGTAATGTTAAAGTGGGTGTTACTGCTGATGGTGAACTAGATACTAGTTCTGGTAACTTAACAATAGATTCTGCTGGTGGTACAACAACAATTGACGATATCTTATCAGTAACAGGGGCTGCTACAACCAGTTATACAACAATAGGGTCAAGTGCGAAATCGTTTAGGAATGTCTTTATTCATTCGTCTGCCCCAGCTGGGGGAGATGGTGCCGTTGGTGATATCTGGATAACCTACTAAATAATGTAATGGAGTGATGTAAGAGATGGCATCAAAAGTAAAAACAGGGCCAACTACTTGGACTGATACATACGGAATGAGGATTAAAACTCCTGCCGGATGGGATAAGGTAGTTGATGTAAAGAGAAAAACACCTACAGGGTGGCAGTTTGTCACAGGTACAATACAGGTAACTCAACCATATCAACAAACATACCAACAACCCTATCAACAACCATATCAGCAAGGGTATCAACAACCCTATCAGGCACAGAATGCTAGGCCTTCGACATATGAACAAACTATACCTAGACCAGCAAACTATGAACAAACTATTTCCAGGCCTGCCAATTATGAACAGACTATAAGTAGACCTGCTTCATATGAACAGACTATAAGTAGACCTGCTTCATATGAACAAACTATAGGTAGACCCACAACTTACCAGATACAGAACTCTAGACCTACAACTTATCAGATACAGAACTCTAGACCTGCTAGTTACCAGACTCAAGGTTCTAGACCAGCATTTTACCAAACTCAAGGAACTAGACCTGCTAATTATCAAACTCAAGGTACTAGACCTGCTAGTTATCAGACACAGGGTCAGACTTTTTATCAAACACAACATTTTCATAACTTTTTTCAGACACAAGGTGTAACTTTTTATCAGATACAAAATGCGACATTCCATCAACATCAGAATGCACAGTTTTATCAAATTACTAATCCAAGACCAACTACTTATCAGATAACTAATCCTAGACCTACAACCTATCAGATACAGAATGCAAGACCTACATTCTACCAAATACAGAATGCAAGACCTACTTTCTACCAGACTCAAGGAACTAGGCCAGGCAGTTATCAAACTCAAGGAACTAGGCCAGGCAGTTATCAAACTCAAGGAACTAGACCAGCAACTTACCAGACTCAAGGTACTAGACCAACTTTTTATCAGACTCAAACAGCTGGGTTCTGGCAACCAAGTGGACAAGAAAAGAATGGTGGTGGTACTTATTATCCGCCAGGCCAACAACAGAATTCAAGACCGACATTTTATCAGATAACTAATTCTAGACCTACAACTTATCAGATAACTAATCCAAGGCCTACAACCTATCAGATAACTAATCCGAGACCCACGACTTATCAGATACAGAATGCAAGACCAACCTTTTACCAGACTCAAGGTACTAGACCAACCTTTTATCAAACACAAGGTAGTAGACCAGCATTTTATCAAACACAGGGTAGTAGACCTGCCAGTTATCAAACACAGGGTCAGACTTTTTATCAGACTCAGCATTTTCATAACTTTTATCAAACACAGGGTGTTACTTTTTACCAGATACAGAATGCACAGTTTCACCAACATCAGAATGCACAATTTTATCAGATTACTAACCCTAGGCCTACAACCTATCAGATACAGAACTCTAGACCAACTACTTATCAGATAACTAATCCTAGACCTACAACCTATCAGATAACTAATCCTAGACCTACAACTTATCAAACTCAAGGAACTAGGCCAGGAACTTACCAGACTCAAGGTAGTAGGCCGGGTTCCTATGAGGTTACAATACCTAGACCTGCTTCATATGAAGTAACAATACCTAGGCCGGGTTCCTATGAGGTTACAATACCTAGACCTACTTCTTATGAAGTAACAATACCTAGACCTACTTCCTATGAGGTAACGATTAGTAGACCCACAACTTATCAATCACCTGCTACAAGACCTGCTACCAGACCTACTACAAGACCTGCTACCAGACCTTCAACTAGACCATCTACCAGACCAGTATCAACTTGGGATGGTGATATTAACAAGCCTTGGGATGGATCATCTAGTTAAAACTTGACTTTGAAAGGTATCCTATATACCTTTATACACAATTTATTATGGAGAAATTATGTTATTAGTATATGACGATCAAAATGTCCTTCATCTTAGAGATGAACGCGGACTTCGTTGGCATTACGATAGAGCAGATGCCCCAGAATTGGGCTTCGATTATGACTATCTTTACTATGCCCCACCAGAAGAAGAATTTTATGAATTAAATGGAGAAAGCTTTCCTTTGGACAGAGGAGCCCTAGATGCTATTAAAGAGTATATCTCTCTTGCAGAACCACCAGATATTATGACTCTACAGGGTCAATTTTTGGGAGACTTAAAACACTATATTGATGATTCAATGGAAGAAAATATCCTTGATAATCTTAATTATAATGGTTGGCAAGAAATTCTAGTGGTCGGAAGAGAGGGATCACAAGACCCATTTCGTGCAGAGTCAAGACGAATTCTTGAGTTCAGAGACTTTATGATGCAAACATTTTATAGACTTGAAGAAGAACTTAAAGCAACAGAAGATGTTGATTTACTTCCTTTTGAAGATTATGTCAATAAACTCCCAACAATACCTAGACCAGAATGGTTCTCTAGAGGGGATAGACCTATTGCAGATAGGTTAAAACTCCTTGCAGAGAGTGATACCTTAGATATAAATGATGGTGAAAATGTAATAGGGACTGCAAAAAGAGCAGTATAGATATGCCTAAGAGAGTAGACCACTCTTGGATGGATAAACCTTTAGTCTTTAAACATCTAGAGAAATCACAACCACTTACCGAATTACCTATGAAGGAAATTTGGATAATTGACAATTGGCTTCCAGACCATCTCTTCTTTGCATGGGCAGATTGGAGAAAGGGTTCTGAAAGATGGTCGTTGTCCAATAGGGTTATTCGTGATACTAAAGGCCCAGTTCCAACCGAAGAAGATTATGCTCATTTATTTTGGGGTGAATCGTGGTATTCAGCATTAAGTGAACAGAGGAAAAGAGAGTGGACAATGGTAGAAGATTGGACAATACTATATCCTTTGGGTTCAGAGAGATGGTTAAAGAATGCACCAGACTGGAAGAAGGTGGTAGTATCTCAACCAACTGGTTATTGTCATCCATTAGTTGACACATTGATGTGGAGAATGCAACAAGAGTTTAGATTTGATTGGGTTAAGTTTCAATATTGTGGACAGAACGGACAGATATCTGGACAACATGGTACTCTCCATGAAGATACTATGAAAGATGGAACATGTGAAAACAATCTAACCTTCTTATTCTATGACCAAATGAAATGGAAGAAAGACTGGGGTGGTGACTTAATATTTTACGATACTGATTATCACGATATTAAGGTTGGTATAGGTTTACCAGAAGATATGGATTCACATGAAATTGGTCGTATAGAATATAAACCAAATCGTCTGGTAGTTTGTAATGGAATGATAACTCACCAGCATCCAGGCCCAACTGAGAAGTGGGAGAAACCAAACTTTCCTTTTAGGACTTCTTTAGTCTGTAGGGGTGATGAAGTTAAGTTGTGGCCAAAGGGTAAATACAAACATATAGAATATGAATATTAAACGAACAGTAAAAGAAGTAGCAAAGAATATTGTTAATAAAAAACCTAAAGAAAGGGTTTTTCAATATCGAAAAGCTACTGTACAGATGTTAGGAAGGTTTCAACCATTTCATGATGGACACCTTGCACTATTTAAAAAGTGTCATAGTAAGACAGGACAGGTTTGTATCATGGTAAGAACCTTAAATAAGACTAAGACAGACCCATATGCATTTAAGGATATTAAACATAACATAAAGATGCACCTATTAGGTGATGGTTATGAAGAGGGTAAGGATTTTATTATACGACAAGTACCCAATATTGTCAATGTGTCTTATGGTAGACGAGTAGGGTATATTATAGAAGAACATAGATTTGATGATGAGGTAGAAAATATAAGTTCTACTGAGATTAGGAGACAACTTGGTATCGAGAAAAATTAGTTTTTATAAGTCCTTAACCTATAGAGTTTTATCTATTGGGGTTACAGGTAGTATAGCTTATTTTATTACAGGTAGTATCCAGTTTGCAGCTGGGATAGTTTACTTGGATACATTAGTTAAGATTGCATTTTATTATTTTCATGAGAGGTTATGGGAAGGAGTCCATAGGAAGTTAGATAAAGATGAAGATTGGAGAATAGGAACGATATGGGAAAAGAAGAAGTAGATAAGTGTCCAGTTGAACATGGAGACCCATATAAGATAGAGTTTAGAACTGCATGGGAAGATGCATTTGATGTGTTCCAACCAGTTCCAACCAAGAAGGCAAATCCAGATTGGTTTAAGAAACTAAGAGTATATGTCAATCCAAAGAATGAAGCATGGATGATGACAGGGAAAGCGTGTCCCTCTATCATGGATATTTTTAATACAGGGTATATCATAAGAACAAATAAAACTGTGTTGGTTACTCAAACTCCTATTCCAGAAAACTTTAATGAACCTTATGAAGATAACCCAGACTTTGAATGTAATTGGTGTGATGATAATGTTGCTGATGATCTACCAGAAGCACAACATATAAGAGACACTCACAATCATGCACAAGCAGGATGTGCGTGGGTCATTAAAGATGATTGTGTTAATGACATGAAAGAACTCCTTAGAGATTGTGACCAAATAGAACAACATCTAATGATGGAAAGACCAGAAGCAAAGGATTTTATTGATTGGAGATATGAAATTACAGGTGGTCATAATGGTGGTCAGATACTAGGTTCACAATGGGACAAAAAGATTTCTATAAAATTTAGACAGCCATGGTCTGTTAGGACACCAAAAGGTACATCATGTTATTGGTTAGACCCAATGTTACAACAGAATCCATACTTTGCAGTTATGAGTGGAGTTATAGATACAGATAGTTTTAATCAACTAGATACAAATTGTATTACAATTGTTTATCCCAAATATGATGGAAACTTTATTATACCAAAAGGAACACCACTTGTCCAGATAGTTCCATTTGTAAGAACACAATGGGAACATGAATTAGTTTTGGAAACTGATGCAGTTCTAGATCATATGAAAGATAAGAAGTTAGGTTTATTTGGTGCAAATGCAAAAGTCAGAACTGAGAAAGCAATTTATAGAAAGCACATGTGGGAGGCGAAAAAGTTTAAGTAATGTATCATCCTTTATTTCCAACAAATGCATTCTCCTTTAATATGATTGGAGATGATCCTTATTATCAATTGTCAGCAGAGAGGTTTGATATCTTTCAACAAGAAGTTTATCAAATGAGAAAGAAAGACCCTATTGGTCGTGCAAGATCAAATGCAGACAGTGGTTGGCAGTCTAATGATGGAGTATTTGAGAATCCAATATTTCAACCAATGGTTAATAGGATTGCAAGATTTTTTGACAAAGAAGTATTTCCTTTTTATGCAGGCAAAGAGTCTCACCAATTAAAAGTTTTACATGGTAATTACTGGGCAAATATAAATGCAGTTGGTGGGTATAACAATGCACATACACATCCAGGCTGCTGGTACTCTGGGACAATTTATTTAAAGGTTCCAGATGGAATGAATAATGGTGGGTTACAACTAATAGATCAAAATATTAAACACCTATCCATGTTTCCTATGACTTCCACTAGAACACATATGTGGTCAAGGTTTGAACCAGTTGAAGGCCTATGTATTTTATTCCCTTCTGGAGTTTACCATTTTGTAGAACCCAATGATGTTGATGCTGATAGAATATCTGTTGCATTTAATAACAGTTTTTGTGAGAGACACTTTAATGTTAGTGCTGATAAAGAACTTCCTTATGGTGCAGTAAACACACATAGAGAAGGAGAATGGGAATTCTATGATCCAGATGGTGGCATTCCATCAATGGAAGTAAACCCAGATGGAAGTCTTGACTTTCCTAAATAGTATTATGTATCATTTTTGATATAGGATCAACACAACAAAAAAGGAGAGATGTGTGGAAACTGAAATAGCACATATGGTGTGGAACTTTTTACTAACTGGCGGTGCGGGAATAGTTGGTTATTGGGTTATAAACCAAACCAAAGAAATAAAAAGAATTGAAATATTGCTGAATAGAACCAGAGAAGAAGTCGCAAGAGACTATGTTGCTAAGAGTGAACTCGATAAGAGCATGGAACGAATCATGGATTCTATAGACAAAATTGACAAGAAACTAGACGATTTTTTAATCTCAAAAACTAAATGACCTAAATACTGTTAAGAAGAAAGATTTTAATTCTAACAGGAAATAGGTTATGGCGTCACCAAATTCAAAAACAACTTTAAAAGACTATGCATTAAGACAGCTGGGAGCCCCAGTTATTGAAATTAATGTTGATGACGATCAAGTAGATGATGTTATTGATGACTGTTTACAGTATTATAAAGAGTTTCATTATGATGGAACTATTAGAACATATCTCAAACATCAAATAAACACTAATGATTTAACGAATCAAAGAGCAAATGCATCTATGGCCCAGTCATCTACTGGGACTCACATATCAAGTTCCATGACCTTTAAGGAAGGTCAAGGATATCTTGTTATGCCTGAATCAGTCATGTCAGTGTTAAGGATATTCCCTTTTACTGATAAGTCTGGACTTAATATGTTCGATATGAGATATCAATTAAGATTACATGATCTTTATGATCTCTCATCTACATCCATACTACAATATGAGATGGTACAATTACATGTTGCACAATTAGATGAACTACTTGTAGGAGAAGTTCCTATAAGATTTAATAAAATTCAAAATAGATTATACTTAGATATGGATTGGACTAATGCAATTACAAATGGTGAATGGGTTATTATTGACTGTTATCGTGCAATAGACCCAACTCAATTCACAGATATCTACAATGATATCTGGTTAAAGAAGTATACTACTGCAAAGATTAAGAAACAGTGGGGAACTAATTTGTCTAAATTTGAAGGAGTTGTAATGGCAGGTGGGATAACTTTAAATGGTAGGTCAATATTAGAAGATGCGAATACGGAAATACAAGCATTAGAAGAAGAGAGTTTAATACAACAGACTGAATCTGCCATAATGATAGGGTAGGTCAAATGGCCACAAGTATTTATTTTAATCAAAACTCTGTAAGAGAGAAGAGATTACTTGATGATCTCGTAGGAGAGGTGCATCACCAATATGGGTATGATTGTTATTATCTCCCAAGAAAACGAGTTGATGTAGATTCAATACTCGGAGAAGACCCATCATCTGAATTTGATGATGCATACATGATTGAATTGTTTGTCGAGAACCCAGAAGGTTGGGGTGGTGAACAAGATATAATCAGTAGGTTTGGATTAGAAGTAAGAGACACTCAAACATTCACCATGTCTAGAAAGTCATGGGAACGATTTATTTCAATGGATGCCAACCTTGTGACATCATTCAGACCACAAGAAGGCGACATAATTTATTACCCACCAGCTGTTGAAGCATTTGAAATTCGTTTCGTGAATGATGAAAACCCATTCTATCCAATGGCAAGTCAACCAGTATTCCACTTAGAGTGTGAAACTTATCAATACTCTCATGAGAAAATTGATGTTGGTATTGCAGAACTTGATAATATTGAAGATCAATATTCTTATCAAGTCTCTATGTTACTTGCTGCTGGTGGTACTGGAGCATTTGTTATCGGAGAGACAGTCACACAAACAGTTGCGACAGGGTACACAGTCAGTGGTCAAGTTACTAATTGGGACTTACCAACTAGAACTTTACACATAAACAATATCACATTCTCAGATGCTAGAGTTCCAACACAATATAATATGTTTGTATTATCATCTAATGTTGGTGCTGGTACGATTGTAGGTGGTACTTCTAGTGCAGCATGGACAATAACAACCGCACCTAATACCTTACAATTACCATCTGATGGCTCAGCAGACAATCAAGACTTTGAAACTGCTGGAGATAATATTATTGACTTTAGTGAATCAAATCCATTTGGAGCGGTAACATAAAATGTTAGGTAAATCACATTTCTATCACGAAGCAATTAAAAGATCAGTATCGGTCTTTGGAACTATGTTCAATGATATTGATATAGTTCGTTATCAATCGGATGGAACTACACCAAAGAGTTATATTAAAGTTCCTATTGCATACGGCCCGAAACAAAAATGGTTGTCAAGATTGGATATGGATACTGTAGAACAAGATGGTGCTCCAGTTGCAATAACTTTACCTAGACTTTCGTTTGAGATTACAGGGTTTACTTATGACTCTCAAAGGAAATTGGGCAAATTAAAACAATATAAACTTACAGATGGTAGTGACAATAGTGTTCTTAAAACACAGTTTGCACCAGTTCCATACAACATTACTTTTGATCTGGTAGCAATATCATTAAACACTGAGGATGCATTACAGATCGTAGAACAAATTTTACCCTTCTTCACTCCAGACTTCACTGTAACGATAACAACTGTACCACATACAACAGAGAAAAGAGATGTTCCAGTTGTACTTGAGTCAGTTACATATAGTGATGAATACGAAGGAGACTTTCAATCAAGAAGGGTTATAACATGGACATTGGGATTTACTATGAAGACTTATCTTTATGGTGCAATTTCTTCATCCGAAATCATAAGAGATGTTCGTGCAAGAACCTATATATCTGAGGATGGACAAAGAGATTTGGATGCTGGTAGATCAAGTGAATTAAAGATTGTACCTAATCCTACTTCAGCAGACCCAGATGTGGCTCCTATGATTTATACAGAGACATTCAACTTCTTTGATGATGGCTCCTTTACCTATGCAGATGATGATGAAGCAATTTAATTATGAACAATTCAGTAGACGAAAGACTAGATAATCTTCTAGACATTAATAACGAAGCTACCAAAGCATTGGTAGATGGAAGAATCAAGACACCAGTTGTTGTCGATCATGCAGATGAGAGACAGGTAGACAGGGGTGTTGACTATAAATACACTCGTAATACCCTATACAACCTCGTAGAACGAGGACAGGATGCAATAGAGGGTATCCTAGACCTTGCTAAAGAGGGAGAACATCCTCGTGCATATGAGGTTGCTGGACAGTTAATCAAGACTGTTGGGGAAACCTCAGAAAAACTCTTACAAATTCAGAAACAGATGCAAGACCTAGAAGGTGAAAGTGGAAGGCCTCAGAATACAACAAATCAGCTCTTCGTAGGTTCTACATCAGAATTACAAAAACTATTGAAGAAGAAAAATGACCGAGTATAGAAACGAAGGATATTTAGGAAATATAAATGTCAAAAGAGCAGGTGTCCAA
>Ga0315334_10000983_pt1 | contig 17557 bp, 11 predicted proteins | sample M150034915metaG_FD_205555 | JGI IMG/M metagenome (GOLD analysis project Ga0315334, IMG submission 205555) | Ammonia-oxidizing marine archaeal communities from Monterey Bay, California, United States - M1 500m 34915 | ecosystem: Environmental > Aquatic > Marine > Intertidal zone | place: USA... | reverse complement strand
CGTCGATCTTAGCTTGACGTTCCACTTTTTCCATATTGTAATCAACGTCAGTTTTTGCTTTTCTTTCTTTTGACGCCGACTTTGATTTTGTTTTGAAGTCTTTCTTGCTGTATTTAACTTTCATTTTTGGCTTAGCTTTACTTGTCCCGGAAAAAAGACCTACCAGGCCGTCCAATAGTTTTGAAAACCAGCCGAGGATGTCCTTCCCATTCTGTCCGAGCTTTACAGAAAAATAACCGAAAGCAAGTCCGGACACGTGTGCTATACTTCCTCCAAAATTCCCTCCAAAATTGGCAATAGTTGATAGATCAAATAAGATGTACAGGCCGGCTATCAAAATAAGAGGAGGTTTAACGATCAGCATGTTGAATCGCATTAAAGGAGCATAGGCTACGGATGCACCAAGTACACCCATCACACATCCTGATGCGCCAACAATACTACTTCTTTCTGCAATGCCGAAAAGATTGTAAACAATGACAAACATGACAAACCCGAAAATCCCACTTAGAATAAGGGTGGCGGTATATTCTTTATCCGTTACGAATTGCGACAATACTCTTCCAAAGAAATAGATGCCGATCATGTTTCCCAGAAAGTGACCTGCGCCGCCATGTATAAAAATATTTGTAACAATCGTCCACGGTTTACGGATCAGGCTAGGGAGATGTGCCGTTCCTGCAAGCCAGCTGAGGTTGTCCTGCATCGAAGCTCCGTCTCTGTTAATACTTCCTACAACGAATGTGATAATCAATGTGAGGACAAAAACCACGGCAAAGATCATAATGAACTTGATGGATATCCCGCCTGTTTGGTATACGCGTTTTATGTCGTCATTGAATGCCATATTAATAGAACTTATTTCTATTTCGTTGCCAAATGAGCAACATGATCACCCCTACCAGTGCTCCTCCGATGTGAGCGAAATGCGCTACACTGTCTCCTGCAGAATTTCTGAACCCTAAATAGATCTCCAGTCCGGCATAAATAAGTACGAACCATTTTGCTTTGATCGGGATTGGGGGGAACAGTAACATCAGTTCTGTATTTGGAAACAACCAGGCAAAAGCTGCTAACAATCCGAATACGGCTCCCGAGGCCCCAACCATAGGAATGTTATATGCATAGTACAAACCGAGCTGGGTTTCTTGAGGCATTGAAGTAAATACTTCTCCATTATCAATATGTTCGAAACCTTCTTTCATAAACAATTCTGCTTGACTTGAGCTAAGATTTCCGAGGAGATTCTGTATTTCGATCGCATTAACAATATTATGCAACAGGTATGCTCCCAGGCCACAAACCAAGTAGTAGATCAAGAATCGTTTTGCCCCCCACACCCGCTCAATTTGACCGCCAAACATCACCAACGCAAACATGTTGAATAGTATATGCATTAAACCTTGGTTATCATGCATGAACATGTGGGTGATGATCTGGTAGGGCTGAAAATGATCAGAACCCCAATAATAAGCACCAAGTATACCATTCAGATTCACCTCTTGGCTGAGGAATACGAAATTGGCCACCAAAAGAACAACATTGATCAAGAGTAGGTTCTTGACAACGGGGGGCATGTTTTTAAATATGTTTTGCAGCATTACTGGTCAAATTTCTTTTCAAATTCTTCAATTGGGACCGTCACGGTTGTTGGTTTCCCTGTAGGCGTGTAAAATGGTTGTTCACAGGCAAAAAGCTCATCAGCTAAATTTTGCATTTCCTCTACCGCAAGGAAATGACCACTTTTAATACTTTGAGCTTTGGAAATGCTCCTTGCCAACTGCTCTTCGAACCTAACATTTATTTGTCCTTCATCGTTAAGATTACTAAGTATTTGGTCAATTGCATCATGCAGGTTCTTCTCCTGTAAGATCGAAGGAATTCCGTTAACAATGATCGATCCTTTTCCAAATTCAGATATATCAAATCCCATTCCATTCAACTCCGAGCTGACAGATTGTAAGAGCTCTATGTCTTGTTGACTTAATTCCACTGTCAGAGGAAATAGAATTTGCTGAGTGGTCATTCTGTTGTGAGCAATTGCCTGTATCAATCTTTCGAACAGTATGCGTTCATGTGCTTTTTGCTGGTCTATGACAATAAACCCGGATTTAATGTGGTTGATGATGTACTTCTTATGGAGCTGATACGGTAACCTCTGCTCTTCTACCTCGATCAGGTTATTCAGTTGGTCATTCTCAGTAGGTTCCGTGCTTGTGTGGCCATCGGCTTTTTTGTACATGTCCTCTAAAGCCATAATGTCGGAGCTACTTACTTTTTTTCCGCCAAAATCAGATTGGGAAGAAGAGAGTTTAAATGGGTTGTAATTCGGATCACTTTTGATATTTGGGGAAGACACCGTTCTGTTCTTAGGAATCGGGCTAACATCAAAACTTGTCTCTTGCTCGAAATCCAAAGTTGGTGCGATGTTATAACGGCCAAGGGATAGTCTTACGGCGGATCGGAGAATGGCATAGATAGATCTCTCATCCTCAAATTTGATCTCAGTCTTAGTTGGATGAATGTTTACATCAATGGTGGCAGGGTCTATATCTAGATAAATGAAATAGGAGGGGTGTTGATCAGTGGCGATCAATTCTTCGTAAGCTTTCACTACGGCGTGATTTAAATACGGGCTTTTAATGAAACGATTGTTGACGAAGAAGTATTGCTCTCCTCTTTTCTTTCGTGCTGCTTCCGGTTTTCCAATAAAACCACCTAAGCCAATGATCGATGTATCCTCTTCTATAGGCACTAGCTTCTCATTGTAATTTTTGCCCATGATTGCCACTATACGTTGCCGCAAGGAACCACTTATCAAATTGCTTACCTCGTTGTCGTTGTGATGCATTTCAAAAGCGATATCCGGATGGGTTAGGGCAACTCTGTAAAATTCGGCAATAATGTGCCTAAGTTCAACCGCATTGGATTTTAAAAAATTCCGCCTTGCAGGTACATTAAAGAAAAGGTGCTTCACTAAGACAATGGTCCCTGCCGGAACGGAGATCGGGTTCTGCGACTTAACTTCAGACCCTTCAATTACGAGATGCGTACCTAACTCGTCTGTGTCTCTGCAGGTTTTCATTTCAACTTGCGCCACAGCTGCGATGGATGACATTGCTTCTCCTCGGAAACCCTTTGTTTGAATTGAAAAGAGATCATCTATGGAGTTGATCTTCGAGGTAGCGTGTTTTTCAAAGCACAAGCGGGCGTCTGTAGTGCTCATGCCACAACCGTCATCGATCACTTGGATCAATGATCGCCCCGCGTCCTTCAGGACCACTTGAATTTTGCTCGCTCCTGCATCAACTGCGTTCTCTAACAGCTCTTTTAATACCGATGCGGGCCGTTGAACAACCTCGCCAGCAGCAATTTGATTGGCTACATTGTCCGGAAGTAGCTTAATGATATCTGGCATAAATTACCGGCCTAAATTTTCTAAAGTAGCTGATATGGCGTCAATATTTTTGTATAAATAAACGAATACCGCAGTTAATACGCCTAGAATGAAAAGTAATCTTATGTTACTTTTCATTCTAGCCTTTGCGATATAGTTCTTCTTCCAATTAATATCCGTCTTTGTTCGAAAGTTCAATTCTCTATGAACTCGATCTCCAGCAAGCTTTCCTTGTTTCTGTTCTATTTCATTGACTCTTCGCATTAGTCGTTCCTTGTCAGCGTCATAATAGCGCGTGGACAGATTGAACGACTTAGGTTTTCTGACCTTGAATAATCCGGTTCCTTCTTTGAGAATCATAATACAAATTTAAGAATCTATGTAAATAACCGAACTGCTTTTGGAAATATTGTAGGGATAGTTATTATCGAATAATAAAAAACCCTAGGCTATTCACAATCGGTTTAGGATAAGATGATAGAATTATCAGAATTCCCTGTGGGGATTGCGGTATTTTTAATATGTAAATAAGTTATATGCGGTATGTTGTTGGATTCGTGATGGTGTGTTCTTTTTCTGTCGCACAAGCGGGTGGCCCTTTGTGTGGCGGTGAAGATACTGATGACGAACTCGCAAAATCCTGGGCTGACAGTGTAGTCAGAAAGATGTCTTTAGATGAAAAAATTGGACAACTTTTTATGGTGGCGGCCTATTCAAATCGGGATGAAGCTCACAAGAAACACATAACAGACCTGATAGAAAAATATCACATCGGTGGGTTGATATTTTTCCAGGGTGGTCCCGGCCGTCAGATCGATCTAACCAATCATTATCAGTCCAGAAGTAATATTCCATTATTGATCGGGATGGATGCTGAATGGGGTTTAAAGATGAGATTAGACTCAACCTTTAAATTTCCAAAACAAATGACCCTTGGTGCGATGCAAGAAGATACATTGGTGTATCAGATGGGGAAACAAATAGCGGGTCACTGCAAAAGAATAGGAGTGCATGTGAATTTTGCACCGGTGCTTGACGTGAACAATAACCCGAACAATCCGGTTATCAATTATCGATCTTTTGGTGAGGATCGAAATAACGTTTCGCGTAAAGGGATCCAATACATCAATGGGCTACAAAATAATGGGGTATTGGCAAACGGGAAGCACTTTCCCGGTCATGGAGACACTGATAAGGACTCTCACAAAGCATTGCCTACAGTACCACACAATAGAGCAAGATTGGACTCGGTGGAATTATATCCGTTTAGGAAGGCTTTTGAGATCGGATTGGGAAGTGTAATGGTAGCTCACCTTAGCGTTCCCTGTTTGGAAAGCGAGAAAAATATAGCGACAACCCTATCCCCAAGCGTGGTTAACGAGCTGTTGAAAAGTGAAATGGATTTTGAAGGGTTGGTGTTTACAGACGCACTCAATATGAAAGGTGTAAGTGCTTATTTTGAGCCTGGTGAGGTTGATGTGAAAGCGTTATTGGCAGGAAACGATGTGCTGTTGTTTTCACAGGACGTTCCGATCGCTATAAAAAAGATCAAGGAAGCCATCAAGAACAAAGAAATTTCCGCGAAAGAGATTACTAGGAGAGTACGTAAGATACTTATGTATAAGAAAGAATTTGGTGCTGCAGACCGATCTAGTATTAACAAGGTCAACTTATACAATGACCTTAATAATATCGAAGCTGAATTGGTTAAACGGAGAATATACGAACAGGCGATTACCGTTGTGAAAAATGAAGATAACATACTGCCTTTGGATTCGTTACAAGCCAAGAAAATACTGAGCGTTTCTCTCGGTTCAGATGTCAATAACCTTTTCAACATAGGTATGGATCGGTACTGTAAACTGAACACCCTTTCATTAGATATGAAGGGTTCGCATAAACAAGTATTGGAACACATTGAAACAATAGCCGCTAACGACCTGATCATTGTTTCTACGCACGATCTTAGTCAAAGGGTGAAAGACAATTATGGGCTGACAAGTAATGCGCTAAAAATAATCCGGGAGCTAGCAATTCTGCGGCCAACTGTCCTGGTTCATTTCGGGAATCCTTATGCTTTAAGTCAGCTGGATTCTATGACTGATCTGAAGGCTTTAGTCGTGTGTTATGAAGAGCAAAGTGAGGCATTGGATCTGGCATCACAGCTTTTGTTTAATGGAATACCGGCAAAAGGTGTTCTGCCTGTAGCCATAAACCACGCTTATCCTGTTGGTGCAGGTATTACTTGGAATGACAGAACCAGGTTGAAGTATACCATGCCTGAGGACCTGGGAATTGATCCAAACAAACTAGCTCAGATCGATAGTATTGTTAAAGATGCTATTGGGCAAAGTGTTTTCCCTGGTTGCCAGATCATGGCTATCAAAGACGGTAAAGTGTTTTATCACCGAGCTTTTGGGAAGCATACTTACGATGGAGATAAAAAGGTCACTCTCAATGACGTCTATGACGTTGCTTCAATAACCAAAATTGCTTCTTCGGCTGCGGTTCTTATGAAAATGGAGGATGAAGGTCAATTTGATGTTGAAAAGACCATAGGAGACTATTTGCCTGATCTGACCGACTCAACGGATTATAAAGATGTAAACCTTAAAGACATGCTTTCACATCAGGCCGGCTTTGTTTCTTGGATCCCATTTTATGTAAAAACTTTGCACAAAGGACAGCCGAGCTTTAAGCTGTACAGCCCGAATAAAACAAAATTCAATACAGTTGAAGTGGCGGCTGGGCTTTGGCTAAACCCTAGCTATCAGGATACCATTTTCAAGAGAATTCTAGGAACCCCGGTCGCAGGGAAAAAGAAATATAAATATTCAGATCTGGGATATTATTTTGTCAATAAGATAGTGAAGAAACAGACAAATATGGGTCAAGATCGATATTTGGACAGCTGTTTCTACAAACCGTTGGGCTTGTACCGGATAGGGTATCAACCTCGTGAAAAATTCGACATTGATCATATCATTCCTACTGAGAATGATAACTATTTCAGGCACCAACTTATTCATGGATATGTTCATGACCAAGGAGCTGCCATGTTTGGAGGAGTGCAGGGACATGCCGGATTGTTTGCCAATGCGAATGATCTGGGTGTAGTAATGCAGATGTATTGTAATTATGGAACTTATGGAGGCAAAAGGTATTTGTCTGATTCTGTTGTACGGAAATATACTTCTTCCCCCTTTTTGGATAATGGTAACAGAAGAGGGATAGCGTTTGACAAGCCGGTGAGGGAAGGCGGTAATGGACCAACCTGCAGTAAATGCACCTCTAATGAGAGCTTTGGTCATTCAGGCTTTACCGGAACTCTTACGTGGGTCGACCCCAGAAATAAGCTGGTTTATGTTTTTCTGTCTAACAGGGTGTATCCTGATGCAGCGAATCGTAAGATTATTTCTTTAGGTGTCAGGACAAAGATTCAGCGTGTATTGTATAATGCTGTAAATTCGGCGAACGAATCGAAGTTGGATCTATGAGAATTGGGATTGTATTATACCCAACGTATGGTGGAAGCGGAATTGTAGCTACTGAGCTGGGTAAGGAGCTGGCAAGGATTGGGCATGAAGTACATTTTATAACCTATAGTCAACCTGTTAAGCTAGGCGGTTACAAAAAAAACATACATTACCATGAGGTAAGGGTTTCGGATTACCCTTTGTTCACGTATACGCCTTATGAATTGGTGCTGACAAGTAAACTTGTAAACGTTGTTAAATACGAGAAGCTTGATCTATTGCACGTGCATTACGCGGTTCCTCATGCTTCCGCTGCATACATGGCAAAAAAGATATTGGCAGATCAAGGGGTCAATATTCCTTTGATTACTACTCTACATGGCACAGATATTACTTTGGTGGGTAAAGATTCATCTTTTCAACCTGTTATCGAATTTGCAATCAATAATTCTGATGCTATAACCGCAGTTTCAAATAGTCTTAGAGAAGATACATTGCGATATTTCAATGTTAATAAGGAGGTCAAAGTAATATCCAATTTCATTCGTTTGGAAAATTATGGCAGAAATCCTTCACTTGCCGTAAAGGCAAAATACGCGCCGAATGGAGAAAAGATCATTACCCACATTTCTAATTTCAGAAAGGTAAAAAGGATCCCGGATATTGTACATGCATTCAAAAAGATTGTAGAGCAAGTGCCAACCGTACTGCTTCTTATTGGTGATGGTCCTGAAAGGAACAATGTTGAAAAATTATGTCGGGAACTTGAAACGTGCGAGCACATTCACTTTCTCGGAAATATAAAATATCCTCAGGATGTTCTCCAGATTTCAGATCTTTTTATGCTGCCATCTGAAACAGAAAGCTTTGGTTTGGCTGCGTTGGAGGCGATGGCTTCAGGCACTCCTGTCGTTGCCTCAAGAACAGGTGGGATCCCAGAGGTTATAGAGGATGGTATAGGCGGACTTTTGCATGAAGTCGGAAACATAGATGAAATGGTTAAGAATGCCAATATTATTTTCCAAGATGCCGAAGAATATAAAGCAAGGGCACTTGAAAAAGCGAAAACATTTGACCTGAATCAGGTCCTACCTAAATACCTCGAACTTTATGAAGATCTATTATCTGAAAAGGGATAGGTGAAACTGATCATCAACCACATTTGGGATTCTCAATCCAGTTGTGGGGTCATATTCTGAACCATACGTACCTTGTATAAGAACAAAGAATACACCTTCGGCACAGTCCTGACCTCTTTTGTTCTTACCATCCCACTTAAATTCAGGGTCAGTAGATTCGAAGACCTTCAGCCCCCATCTGTTGTAGATCTCTACATATATGGTGTCATAGCATGGGTCAGAAATCCCTTCCAGTTCAAAATAATCGTTCTTCAGATCTCCGTTAGGTGTAAAGACATTAGCAACCGGATGAACAAATCCTTCCGGTGGGTCGATGTGTATCGCTGAACCGTTATAGGTTGTGTCTGAATTACATTTTGTAGAGTATGCCATGAACTGAAGATCAATATCCTCAATAAAAACATCCCCACAACCCACCTTCCAGCAGTATTTGAGAGGTACATCCTGTACAGCACCTACTGCTAAATTTGAAGTGTATACATAGTTGTGCATCCATATTGTATCGAGGCCCATAAAATCCAGATAATAGGCACTGTCTCCGCCGGCACTTACCGGACTGATGTAATTTCCCGCAAAATTAAATAACGTACTTGTGGGTTCTATAAATAGTGTGTCTTGTGTGTTAATGGTATCCCGTGCATAGACCTCAAAGCAAATACTGTCATTAAAGGTAACATTCATGGTGTCCGGTATGGATAACAGAATAGGGGGAACAATGTTTACCACGGCTATCTCTACGTGCTTAACGGTAGTATCCGATCCGGAACAACCCAAAGAGTATGTTGTCAGGTCGAGTCCAAAAACAGAATCTACTGACTCACATGGAGGTTCCCAACAATACCTTAGAGGTATGATTCCAATGCCTTCATAAACTCCCGCTCCAATATCCAAAAAGTGAGGAATCCACAATGTGTCATCTCCCATGTAGTCCAGGTAGTAAAAATCACCCGATGGTGAACCGCCCGATGCTGTTGGTGGAACAAAGTTTCCAACAAGATCAAATTCGCTGGATACCGGAGTTAAATAGATCGTGTCTGCTCCGTCATTATCATAGGACATGATGTCAAAGCAGATCTGATCTTCCGCTATCACTGTTATTGTGTCGTCTAATGCCGTAAAAAGTGGAGGTGAATCAACCGTGCACGCAAGACCTTCATACTGAATATCCAGAGTTGTTTCTCCAATTTTCACGCCTCCACGCCATTCGTGCACCTTAAGCGCAAATGCGTATTTTCCAATATTAGCAGGGCTTGCATTGATAATGCCTGTTACGGGATCAACAACCATAGGAGTTGTACCGCCACAAATATTTGCAAGGCTATATGTTGTTCCTGATATGAGTTTCCAGGTTATAGGGGGATAGGGTTTTGGGTAAGTGCCGTTTGCTGCAGAAGCAGCTGATGCACAAGCCAATGGATCTACCAGCTCGTAAGACAGAGAGTCACCGTCTGCATCTGTTACGCCAAAATCAAAGTATTTAGTAAATCCCACACACAGATATGCATCAGCCGGATAAGGGCCAAACTCCGGAGAATTGTTGATCCCGGATGCCGGGTCCGGCATTTCAGCATAAAAAGACATCCCTGTATCACCCGGACTAAGAATATTTGTAATTGTATTGTTTCGGGCATATAGCTGAGTCTGTATGTAGTAGCCTGCGGCATGATCGGGAATGTTAATCGTAATTGAAGTAAAGACCCCCCGGTCAACACATAGCGAAGCAGGTGTATAGCAACTATCTCCAAATGGCAAATTAGCAGTAACTGTAGGTGTTGTTAACGTGTGACTTGACAAAAGAACATCGGTATCCAGTCTGTAAATGCCCACAGTGAGGGAAGACGGCATGGCAGAGGCACCTCCTTCACACGACCTGTACACTTTTACTATCAGCTGATATTGATTTGGGCCGACGTATTTAACCTCAATATTTCCGCCGGCAATGTGAGTAGCCAGCAATTGCGAACTTAAGAAGAGTAACAGGCAAATTGCCAATATTTTTTTCATTGTTATGTTTTCTTTTCCCGTAGACGACTTTATAGCACTAAAAGTTGCTAGTGATTATGTTCTTTTGCAAAAGTAGTAATAAATTGAGCTAATTCTTAATGGACGAAGCTATTAAAAATGAATACTTTTGTTGGAAAGCAATTCTTATTCATGATAGTATTGGAGAAGACATCAATAAAATATAGTGTGAAGGGGGTTTCCCAAAAACTGCAAAAGGAGTTATACTACAATCTGTTGAGGCCTAGGTTGATAGAGGAAAAGATGTTAATCCTGCTTAGGCAAGGAAAAATATCCAAGTGGTTCTCCGGTATAGGGCAGGAAGCTATATCTGTAGGATGCACGATGGCAATGGACAACGACGAATATATGTTGCCTATGCATAGAAATTTGGGTGTTTTTACAAGCAGAAATATACCGCTGGAAAAATTATTTGCACAGTTTCAAGGGAAGTCGTTAGGATTTACACAAGGCAGAGATAGATCGTTCCATTTTGGCACCAAAGAACATCATATTGTTGGAATGATATCACACCTGGGACCACAGCTCGGTTTAGCTGATGGAATTGCTTTAGCACACAAACTTAAAGGAACAGGTAAAGCAACCCTGGTGTTTACAGGTGACGGTGGGGCAAGTCAGGGGGACTTTCATGAAGCGCTCAATGTTGCTGCTGTTTGGGATTTGCCTGTGATCTTTGTCGTTGAGAACAACCAGTGGGGATTATCTACACCATCAGAAGAACAGTTCAGGTGTAAGCAGTTCATTGACAAAGGTATTGGTTACGGGATAGAGAGCATTCAGGTTGACGGAAATAATGTTATCGATGTGTATAACGCAGTGAGTTCAATAAAAAAGAAAATGACTCAGAAGGCCAAACCTGTTCTCTTAGAGTGTATGTCATTCAGAATGAGAGGGCACGAAGAAGCTTCCGGAACGAAATACTATCCCGAGGGGATTCAGGATGAATGGTCCAAGAAGGACCCATTAACGAATTTTGAATTGTTCCTTATGGAGGAAGGGATGTTAACAGAAACGGACATCCTTAAATTAAAAGCCGAGATTAAAAAAGAGATCAACGATTGTTTGGATATTGCCTATGCTGAACCCGAGATCAAAGTAGATTCAGTAAAGGAATACTCAGACACTTATTTCCCTTTTGATTTTAAAGAAATAACACCGGCTACGGATAAAAAAAGCGATAAACGATTGATCGATGCAATTTCAGATAGCTTGGGGCAATCGATGGAAAAACATGATAATTTGATTATCATGGGACAAGATATTGCTGAATACGGTGGGGTGTTCAAAGTAACGGAAGGATTTGTTGATCGCTTTGGAAAGGAAAGAATAAGAAATACTCCTCTATGTGAATCTGCAATTGTTGGAACTGCTCTGGGATTGTCAATCAATGGGTATAAAGCGGTCATGGAGATGCAATTTGCTGATTTTGTAACGTGCGGATTCAATCAAATAATAAACAATCTTGCGAAGCTGAATTACCGTTGGAGTGAAAAAGCTGATGTGGTAATCAGGATGCCAACAGGAGCCGGAGTAGGGGCAGGGCCATTTCACTCGCAGTCAAATGAGGCTTGGTTTGTTCATACGCCCGGGTTGAAGGTTGTTTATCCGGCGTTTCCGGGAGAGGCAAAAGGACTGTTAGCCGCCGCCATAGAAGACCCGAACCCTGTGCTATTTTTTGAGCACAAAGCACTGTATAGAAGTATCAGTGAAGAGACGCATGATGATTATTATACAACCGAGATCGGGAAAGCGGAATTAGTTAGTGAAGGAGCAGATGTGTCCATCATTACATATGGAATGGGGGTTCATTGGGCCTTAGATACGGTTAAGAACAATGCTGATATTTCGGCAGATATTATTAATCTAAGAACGTTATTGCCTCTGGACAAGGAAACAATTTACCGATCGGTGCGAAAGACAGGTCGAGTAATCATATTGCATGAGGACTGCCTGACCGGAGGAATTGGTGGGGAGCTTTCCGCTTTAATTACTGAGAATTGTTTCGAGGAACTTGATGCTCCTGTGATTCGTTCTGCTAGTATGGATACTCCGGTGCCTTTCGCTACTAATTTGGAGAATAATTATTTACCTAAGGATCGATTTAAAGGTCAATTAGAAGCGTTGCTTAACTATTGAATTATGAAGTGTTGTATTACTTTCTTTTTTCTTTTTAGTGTCATTTTACTTTATGGTCAGAACAGTTCTGGAAATACTACAAGAGAGCTGAAAAAGTTTTTTATTGGTGTAAATGCCGGTGGATATTTTGCCAATAAGAAAACGGCCAATTTTTACAATGGAGGCACAATCAATGGTATATCAAGGATATTGAACACGACCTACTATAGGGACCAAATAGATCAGGAGTTGTCTTACGACTGGTCTTTTGGTGAATTTCCTGGACAAATGAAGTATAGTGCTGCATTGCAGCTTGGTGTTCATCTAGGCTTTCATGTAAGCGATAATTTTGCACTCATTGGGGATGTGGATATCATAAACCTGAAGACTCAGGATTACGTTACTTTTTTGATCGATGATCCTAATAACGGTTCACCGGAGCCTACAATTGAAACCATGCCAATTTTAGGGGAAGAAAAGCGGTTGAACTTTAATTTCGGTTTTCAGAATTATTTGAGTAAGGAAAACAACACGTTTGTTTACTGGTCAATGGCATTTAATGCAACCTCCACTAAATTCATAGACAACACCTTAAAAATTAGGAATCTATCTACCTATTACATAGGGGACCCACTTTGGATCGGTAGTGTTAATCCTAATAACGGTACGGTTATTTCTGAAAACGGAAGAACGAAACCGGGAGGTACCGGGTTTGGAGGCTTAATAGGGATGGGGGTCAAATTCAAATTTAATGAGCAGTTTGTTTTTGATCTGGGTTACAATTTGATCTACACAACCATAAAACTATCAGATTACGATTCCGAGTTCAAGCAACGGGGTGTGCAGCATAGTTTATTTTTACGCGTTATTTGGGGCTGAATACCTGTGAAAACCTTATTCATCCTGATCCTTAACGACATCAGCTATTACTCCTACTGCTACTTTTTCTTTACTCAAATTCCAAGCGGGCACCAGTAGATCTCCATTGAGTGTAACCATGTTATTTAAGTCAAGTCCCAGCTTTAGATCGTGTGTGCTATAAATGCCTGAGAGATCCTCTGTCAATAGATTGTTATCGCTTGTCAGTTTGGTCATTATTAATTTCACATCTTCCTGTGTTTTCAAATTATTGAAAATGATCAGCTGTCCATCCCTCAAAATCATTTTATTCTGATTCCAAAACCCTTTGTCATCCTCACTTTTTTGATGTAGACCAATTGTCTTGCTGAAATCCTCTTCGCCATTTTTCTTAAGGCAGATCAAGGCCAGATTATTCTTTTGATAATGAAAATGCTGAACTCCTCCCTCCTCGACTTTGGTTCTTTTTTTATGATTTGCTGTCAGGTAAATTTTGTCTTTTAGCAAAGCCATCTCATTGATCTTGAAATCTACAAGTCCACCATATTTTTTATAATTCTTTTTGCCTTCAGCTGCAACTAAGAATTCAGGAGTGAATGCATTCTGCTTGAACGTAATCGCTTTGGTAGTTTGGTCTAGCTTAAAATAAAAACTTCCTTCATAAATACGGTAGCTCTGAGAAACATAAAACCCAGCAATATGTAGATTATCAGAATTGTCCAATGCAAACTTCACATCTGCAACTCTCTTTCCCATGAGGGTTAATGTTTTCCGTTGGTGTCTCTTTGTTTCAGGATCGATCGAGAAAACGTAGTAAGTATTGTCTGCCCCCTGATTGAATCGCTTGATCAGAAAAAGAACCCCTGTATTCGAGACCACCGGGACATTTATTTTAATCTTCATGTTCTTATTGGTCAAAGCAAGTTTGTAATATAATTTTTCCTGCAAGGAACTATCAAAGATCCATGTCGAAATTTCTTCGTTCTTTCCTTTTAGATAAGGGGCATCGGCGATCAACCCAAGAAATTTGCTATTGGGTGATACTGAAAAATGAAAGGAAACAATCTGAGAAGACGATTGACAGATTGTAATGGGATCTTCAAAATCACCATCGCTCACAATTCTTGCTTTGATTGTTTTTTTATTGTCATGTACTGCAGAACTAAATACAACTATTTTGCCATTTAGAATGGTGCAATATTCTATTGATTCACCCTCAAATTGCAAATTTATAGTTGAGTAATTGTCCAGTTCCGGGTCAAATTGAACGAGTTGCTTGTTCTTATTTGTGTTTGCAGAGATAACTCCTATTAGGTAGCCTTCGTTCACCTGACCAATTAGTCTCAGGTCTCGGGCTTTCTCAACGCTTACAAGAGGAGACCAGTTTGCAGTCAGATCCTGAGCTGATGTATACAGTGAAATCAGCAGTAATATTAATGTTGCAGTACCTCTCATATCAATTGGCTAGTTTCAAAAGTATTGATAATTCCTTAATGCATGATGTTGAAAGAGCGGAGACAAAATATAATTTATGCATGTACAGGATAAATTGTAATTTTAGAGTGCATCAACAAACAAGTCAAACCTATGAAATCAGTAATAGTTGCGTTTGCAATGGTTTTTGGATTCTCAACAGCTTTTACTCAGAACATTACTCCAATAAGTTCAACAGCTGAAGAGTTAGAAAAAGAGTCTATTCTGCGCTACAAAGACTCATACATGAGTGGTGAAAAAGCCATAATAACGACTCAGCCGGTAGGCAATATCCGCACAATGGCGGAGTGGGAAGAAGTCCAGTCCATTTGTATCACATGGACTGGTTATAAGAGTATTCTTGCTCAAATTGTAGAGGGGGTTCAAACGGAGTGTGAAGTCATTGTGCTTTGTGACAATGCCGCCACGGCACAAAGTGAGCTGTTGGGTTATGGGGTTGCATTGACGAATGTGTCTTTCGTTGCCGATAATTTCAATTCGATCTGGATGAGGGATTACGGTGGGAACACGGTTTACAAAGATTATGTTGATTCGTTGATCCTTGTGGATTGGATATACAACAGAAGCCGCCCTGATGACAATACATCACCTGATGCTATCGGCAGTTTCAAGGGTATCCCTGTTTATGAGATGTCTCAATCTGGCACTGACCTGGTTCATACTGGTGGGAATTTCATGGCAGATGGATTTGGTACAGCCTTCTCTTCAGAGCTTGTGGACTATGAAAACAGTTCCTCAGGAGCATATAATTTAACCGTGAAGACCCCGGCAGAGGTAGACCAGTTGATGAACGATTGGATGGGAATTGATTCATACGTGAAGATGACTGTCTTACCTTATGACGAGATCCACCACATAGATATGCACATGAAGCTTATTGATGAAGAAACTCTTGTTATCGGAGAATTTCCAGTGAGCGTTTCAGACGGGCCACAAATTGAAATGAATATTCAATACATTCAAGACAATTTCGTGTCAGTTTTTGGAACTCCTTTCAAGATCGTCAGAATACCTATGGTCCCTAGTACATCTGGTGGGTATCCGAATGGCTCTTGGGGTGGCGCATCGTATCGGACTTACGCGAACAATTTGATCGTTAACAATAAAGTCCTGGTTCCAACCTATAGAGAAGAATATGATACAACTGGATTACGGATACTCAGAGAGACGATGCCTGGATATGAAGTAATAGGTATAGACTGCGATAATTCAGGGGCCAACATCATTAGCTCAGGTGGAGCGATTCATTGTATTACAAAGGCAATTGGCGTTGAAGATCCTCTTTTGATCTCTCATCAGGAAATTGAAAATACAACAGATGTTGTGAATCCTTATACAGTTGATGCGCTGATCATGCATAGATCCGGAATTTCCGATGCTACCATGTATTTTAAAACGAATTTGACTGGTAGCTATACCTCTGTGCCAATGATTAACTCCTCGGCTGACACGTGGACTGCGGATATCCCACCTCAAGTTGCTGGAACACACGTTTATTATTACATTGAAGCCAACGCCAATTCAGGAAAATCTCAGATGAGACCAATGCCAGCACCGACTGCATATTTTCACTTTCTTGTAGAGGGATCGGTGGGGATTGTAAATGAAGAAATTCAATTTGGTCGAGTTTTTCCGAACCCCTCATCGGGCCTAACTTGTATCGAGATAGTAAATGTTCTTGAATTCAATGGGACCATGAGAGTTTACAATGTTATCGGAGAAGAAATTGAGACGGTTCATTCTGGTACTTTCCCTGGAAACTCAAGAAAATATTTCCTCGATGTATCTGCTTATGCTTCCGGCGCCTATCAAATTGTACTGGTAACAGATGACCGCGTCAAAGCGACACCACTCATGGTGCGCTAACTTATTAGCAACTAATAGGATAAGGAATACTCAGCAGTATCTCCTGTTGTACAGTACAATGAGTCTTCATATTGGTTTGTAAAACCAAATTTTGTTACTGCCCAAGACATATGCAACATGATATTGCCTGTTGTCATACATTTCCAAGAGGTATCAATAAATTCTCCGGCAAAAGGTTGTATCAGATTGTTGCAACAACCTGCACATGCAGATTGAATTGTGGTTAATTGAAACAACAAGAAATCCGTTGAATCAACAGGACTTGAGTTTTGCAAGTTGATCTTAAACCATGCTTGAGGTTGCAACACAAAATCGTAGGTGTTTATCTGATTTCGATTTAAATCATCCGGGTCAATAACTAGAGATTGATCGAATCTATTGTCGGTTAGAACGTCAATCTTATATTCAATTGCGTTGTAAACATCAAATGTATGTGAATAAGAACCGTCGGATGCCGAAAGACCCGAATAGAATGTATTAAATGTGTTAGAAAAAGTTCCGCCTGTTATCTCTTTTACAGCCATTTGGATTTCAGCCCCTTGAATCGCACCCCCAGAATCTGATATTGTACCTGCAATTGTAATTGTTGATTCACTTTCTTTCTTGCATGATACTACCGATATAAACGAAAACAAGAGAAGAAACAAAGACGTTAGATTTCTTTGCGTAGGGATGCAGATCATTTCAGGTTGCAAATATCTGTCGAACTATCAAAGCTTAAGTAATAATCAGCTTTTTCAAGATTTGATACGTTGACAACCTCTCCATACCCTCGTTTTACCAACCTGCCAAATACGTCGTGTACTTCGTATTGAGTTGGTAAGGAAAATACAACTTCTTTTGTTCGCTTGTTGTAGATAAATGTCAATTTCGGTATTTCGGATTTTACCGTAACAGATGTACTCTTCTTAATTTTCCCTTCATAATTTCGCTGGATTACTCTGAATTTATTCTCTCCTGAAATAAGTTGAACCTTGAATAAATAATTATGGATCTGCGGATTACCAATTCCAGCTATTTGCCCAACATCAACCCATTTGTTCCATTTGAACTGCTGAACAATAAAATCTAATGCCCCGGATTCGTTGGAAGTTGACCAGGTCAATACCCCTAAAGGATCCAGGTTGATACCCTCGATATCAAATGTCGGTTTCGGCTTTAAACCTGCCGGATTCAATACTTTTGGTGCA
>Ga0315334_10000981_pt1 | contig 17560 bp, 15 predicted proteins | sample M150034915metaG_FD_205555 | JGI IMG/M metagenome (GOLD analysis project Ga0315334, IMG submission 205555) | Ammonia-oxidizing marine archaeal communities from Monterey Bay, California, United States - M1 500m 34915 | ecosystem: Environmental > Aquatic > Marine > Intertidal zone | place: USA... | reverse complement strand
GTATTTAGAGTTTGGCGTGATCGCCAGACGGCGAGCGGCCGAGTATCCGCAGCCGTCGTTGGGTGGGCCCTTGGAACGGCGACCCAATTGTGCCTCATACTCTTCTTCGCTCGTGGCTCGCGTGGTTTAGGTGAGGATAGGTCGGTACAGCGAACGGCATTCCTATTGCTCGATCGCGTGTTTGGTTACAACTTCATACCCTTCTGGCCAGCCATCAGGGGTGACAGTTACACGGGTTCTGTCTCAGTTCAACTCGTCGGCCGAGCGGTCCTTTGCGGTGTTCTCGCCGCCATTGTCGGCCTGGTCCTATTGAGGGCAGGTCGGGCTGGCATTCGATCCGGAGAGCATCTTCGCGTCATGGCCACCGCCTTGGTCCTGTGTGTCGGAGTGGGATTCTGGCTTGCAGCAGGATTGCTGTTCTCCGCTGAACCAAGATATGCGGTCTTTCCGGCCTTTGGTATTCTCTGGGCCCTGTTGGTAGCTAATGAGTTGATGGCAACGCCGAGTCTGCGAGGCCACTTCATCAGATCCAATCTTCTCTCGATGGGAGTTGGGTTGCTGTTGGTAACAGCCTTCGCGAGTCACTGGCAGCCGAGCGAATTGAGACGAGTTGGGCCCAACTGGTCTGATGGTGTGAGGGCTGCGGAGATTGAGTGTGCTTCCACTGGAGGTTCTACCGCCAGTATTCGTGTCTTACCAATGAACGATGACTGGCGAGTGGAGCTCCCCTGTGAGCTGCTCATCCAACAGCGTTGAAAACGCCACATGATGGATGGCGGTCGTTGTTCGCCGCGTCGACAACTTGCGCCTTCGTTGTTGGCGTCTACGGCCCGCTCGCCATCAGGCGCGCGGCGTGGAGTGACGACTTCCCGGTGCTATTCCACCGGTCGATGACCAAGGTCGTGGCTGATGGCCGGCCGGTGCTCGCCATTCTGAATAGTCTTGTTCTGGGCACCGCGGAGAACATCGCCGGGCTAGCGGTGGCGCGGCTGTTGGGAGTCGCTGGCATCGCCTGTCTAGTGGCTTACCTGACCCTGTATCTATCGAGAATCGGCTGGCCGCCACTGGTTGCGACGCTGACCGGCTGCTCGATAAGTCTCCTTCCGCCCTTCCACGCGTATGCGGGTTGGGCGAGCGTGTTTAGTTTCCCATGGGTGATGCTGCTGGGCGCAGTAGCTGGACAACTCTGGGTCGAATCACGACGGCGACGGCACCCAGCCGAAGCCGTTCTGGGATTCGTCGGAATGATCATTGCGTTGCTCGCCTATCCACCAGCCGCGATGTTCTGCTGGGTGCCGCTCGGCCTCCGTCTGATGTCGAGACCGGACCCTCCACGAGTAGCGGTTTCTGACGCTGGCCGCTTGGTATTGCTCATCCTGACCGCGGGTCCAGTGAGTCTGCTGATAGCGCGACTGTCGATGGCGGTGGTCGGCGTAGCACCGCACTCGCGCTTCAACTTCGTTGACTCATTTCCGGAAGTGGCAGACAAGGTTATGTGGTTCGTAAGCCGACCGCCGGCGGTCGCCGCCCGGCCATTCATGATCTCGAGTCCGAGCGACGCTGTCGGCCTGCTGACCGCTGCACCGGCACTGGTAGTCATCGTCGTCGGACTATTCCTCCGCTACGAAGGGTCGATCGGACGACGCCTAGCCTCGGTGGCTGTGGTGGGTGGTGTGGCGGTCATGACGATGTTCAGCCATCTCGTTGCTCCGGACAACCAGATTGAGTTTCGCTACATGGCCGGTCTCATCGTCCTGACCTGGGTTGCACTGGTCGTCGCCGGTCGGGAGATCGCAGGTCGGGCCCTATCCGGCCTGGCAACGCCGAAGGTAGGCGAGTTCGTTTGCGCGGCTGCTCTGGTCATGGTCGTTGGCGCCGCGACAGTCTCGGCCCGTCGCAACGTAGACCAGGTATTCATTCGTCCAGCGGAGGTCAAGGAGGAGTATCTTCTCGAGCATCTTGAGGGCTTTGACCCGGCCCGTCACAGCCGAATCCTGATCATTGACGCTGAGGGTGACTGGCCATCAAGGGGCAATCTCGGTATCTACTCGGTTCGTACTGATCTCGCTCATAGCTGGGTCATCGAACCCAACGTCCGTCTCCTGCTAACCGAATTGTACGGCGACACAGTCCGCCCCGAGATCGTGATCGGAGCGGCCGCTGACTCGGGGCCAGGCGACCTGGTTATTGATCTTCGTCCACTAGTGGAGCGCTTCTGATCGGCAGAGCCCTGTCACTGGCCGTGGTATGGGCCCCGAACAGGGATCATTTTCCCTCTTCGGATGATAGATGAGCGGATCAATCGGGGGCGTCGCTTCACCTCGGTCATGATCTTCGCCACGTATTCGCCTACCAGTCCGATGGCGAACAGGTTGAATGAGCCGAACAACAGGGTCACGATGAGAATCGTTGTGGCTCCGCGCGGGGCGATGTCGGGAACGAGTAGTCGCAGGAGTGCTACTGCCGTTGCAGCGAGTGCTGATAACGCGAAGGTGACCGAGCCCAGAGCCGTGAGCATCGTCAGGGGAGCGTCGCTGAAGGAGAAGATGCCCCGCTTCGCCCAACCGATATTGCGGCCCAGGTCGTTAGTCGACTCGCCGAATACCCGTTTCGGACGCACATATTCAACGCCGGTCTGCCTGAAGCCGACGTACGCCCGGAGGCCGCGCATGAACAGGTCGCGCTCGGGGCTCTCAAGAATCCAGTCCACGACGCGGCGATCCATGAGGGAGAAGTCCCCAGCGTCTATAGGTATGTTGACGTAACTGAATCTCCGAAAGAGTCGGTAGAAGGCCTTGTGGCCAAATGACCGGAGCCATGACATTTCGCGCTTGGTCCGGATGCCATAGACGACTTCGTACCCCTCGAGCCAGAGTTGGTGAAACTCCCTGATGATCTCAGGGGGATCCTGAAGGTCGCCGTCGAGAAGGATAACGGCATCCTTAGAGGCGATTTCCATGCCGCTACGAAAGGCCATCTGTGAGCCGAAGTTCCGAGAGTGGTTCACTCCCACTACCCGCGTGTCCCGGCTACTCAGGTCGAGGATGATCTGCTCGGAGTCGTCGGGGCTTCCATCGTTGACGAAGATGATCTCGTGGTCGGTGCCGAGACTGTTGAGGACCTCAGTCAGGCGCTGGTACATCTGGGGGATAGCTTCGCCGTCCTGGTAGCAGGCCACGATCGCCGACACTCCACGGGTAGACGGTTCGACGGGCTTATCAAGATCGTGCTTCGTGCTGGTCTCGAACGCGCCATCCGGCATCTGGGCCATCCAATCGGCGACCGTGAGGAGCCCGTCGGCGAGTCCGATTTCCGCTCGCCACCCCAGATCTTCGTGGGCTCGGGTCGGATTGGCATACCAGTCGGTGAGGTCCCAGGTCCGATTCTCCAGAGAGCCGAACCGGGGCCGTGCGTCGACACCGAACAACTGACGCGTCGACTCGACGATTTCGCCGATTGAGGTACTCCGGCCTGTCCCGATATTGAATGACGAACCGTACGGTACCGAGTCGATGCGGGCGGCAGCATGGATGAATGCAGCGCACACGTCGTCAACGTGGATGAAATCGCGCGTGACGTTCTCATCCACGAGACGAGGGAGTCGGCCGCTCATAGCTTCGTGCACGAGCGTGGGGACGAGCCTGGACGTGTCTTCATACGGGCCATAGACCGCGTACAAACGGAGGTTGATACACGGGAAGCCCTGATGGGCTCCGACCAGCCGGAGGTGGTTTGCCGCTGCAAGCTTGGATGCGGCGTACGCGCTGTTCGGGCGACAGTCTGCATCTTCTGACGGACCCGAACAGTTCGTGCCGTACTCGGACGACGTACCCGCATGCACGAACGCGGAGATAGGTCCAGCCGAGAGCAGGTTGATGAACTCCGCTAGCGAGGTGACGTTGGTGTCGTAGATACGGGCGACGTCCTGCTCGAACGGGTAGGCACCGTACGCGGCGCAATGGAACACGGTCTGTGGAGCGAGTTCTCGTACAGTTCGCTCTGTAGCGTCGCGGTCTGTCAGGTCGCACCGGACGAGTTGATCTTCGGGAACGTCGGCCAGCCTCCAGCCCCCCGAATCCCTGACAATCGCGCGGACATCGCTGCGATGGTTGGAGATGGTGTTGAACAGCCGTGCGCCGACGAAACCGGCGGCGCCGGTGACGACTATGGGCCCCTTCAGTTGCTCTAACGAATCGGTGAGCATTGGGATTTCAGCAGTCTCTCGTGAGCCCGATTACGCTGGCAGGATCAAGCCCCGATAACCGACGGAGGTGGTTCTGCGAGCCGTACCGACCGTAGTCGTGGCTGCGGGCGTAGAGGTGCCGGAATGTCTTGACAGCCACACCGCTCTCGGTGAAATGTCGTAGAAGGTCCGCGCCAAAGCCACCCCGTTGTACGTGCTCCTCGATGGCGATAACTGTGCCTGCCAACTCAACCTGGTCCAGGAAGGTCATTGGTGGTGGACTCTTCTCAAGGGGGAGTGCTGAGACAGCCCACAGGTTCGGCCGCCTCGTATACGAGATCTTGGCAATGTCGGAGAGGTAGGTGGTCGCCAATGGTCCGACGACCGCAAGTACCGGGCCGCCTCCTTCGATCAGGTGTCTCCATGGCTCGTATTCGGGCGGGGCATAGTTGGCGGGTCGCTCGTCGCGTCCCAGCCTGAGGTAGACGGGTGTGGTCGTCTCGGTTGCCAGTCTGGCAACTGTGAAGATGTCCTCATCGAACACTGGTATGTAGGCGGAGAAGGTAGGCAGGGTGAGAAGAACCCCGTAATCCTCTAGTGCGTGGTGGCTGGGCCCGTGCACTCCATAGCCATAGCCGCCACCATTTCCGACCAGCTTGACGGGAAGGCCGTGAAACGCGATGTCATTTCGAATTTGTTCGAACGGTCTCGCGTAGACGAACGGAGCGATGCTGTACACCCAGGTGTTCAGCCCCTTGGCCGAGAGCCCTGCGGCCACTCCGATCATGTTCTGTTCAGCCACTCCGGCATTGATGAATCTGGCGCCGAGGGCATCACGTAATGGCTCCAGAAGGCGGAAGCCGAGATCCCCGGTAATGAAGACGAGGGTGGGGTCGTCCGTCTGCTCTATCAGGTATTCGCAGAGTCGCTCTCTCATGGACGTCCGACCTCGTCCAGTGCCACGACGTACTGTTCGGTGGTCAGGGGTAGATAGTGAGATTCGAGGCGGTTTTCGAGTGCGGCGACTCGAGCCCCCTTTATGGTGCGGAGAATGATGATTCTGAGCCGCTTCTGTGGCCTGTTTAGGGCGTCGCGTAGGGCGTCGGGGTCATGGCCGTCTATTTCCCTCACATCCGCATCAAAGCCGGATATTCGGGCGGCCAGGGGGGCCATTGACGCTACCTCTGAGGTCGATCCGAAGGCCTGAAGGCCATTCTCGTCGATAAGCACTGTCAGGTTGTCCAGTTGACGATGACACGCAAAGATCAGGGCTTCCCAGGTTGAACCCTCCTGCCACTCGCCGTCTGATGTCATGCAGTAGATCCGTGAGTCCTGCTCAAGGATCTGGCAACCTAGGGCCGTTCCCGCCGCGATCGAGAAGCCGTGACCGAGGCTGCCGGTAGCGAATCGGATTCGATCTATGGCGTTGGCCGGTGGGTGGGCACCGAGCAGAGTGCCGTCGTGGCAGAACGTACGTAGGTCGTCGTCGCTGATCTCACCCAGGCTCCAGAGCGTCACATAGAGCGCGCTGACAGCATGGCCTTTGGAGAGGATGAAATCGTCGGTTGGCCGAAGGTGCTCATGGAACAGAAGCATCATCGCATCAAGGCACGAAAGAGCTCCGCCCAGATGACCTACACCGCTTTCGTAATGCATCTGTAGGAGTCTCCGACGCGCGGAGACGAGTCCGTCAGGAGACAATCGTGGCATGATACGGCTCGACTGGTGTTCGGTGACCTATGTGGCTGGTCATGTCGCCTCGGCTACGGCAGCGATGTTCCCGAGCCGCACCGTCAGACCGATCTCAGGAACGCGTCTGACCCATCTGGGTTCAAGACCTATAGCCGAGAACCCGGATCTCACAAGGTGCCGGATGCTAAGGGTGTTTGATGTGGCATGTATCGACCGCATTGAGAAACCGGTGGACTCAAGGAGCCCGGTGAGACTCCGTCTGGAGAAGAGCTGCGGGTGCTGGAGTCGGAAGGGTGGCCAACGACGACCGAGCATTCGGCGGAGCAGAGAGGACTCGTCGTGGACCACAACTAGTAGCAGCCCACCGTCGCTCATCCGGTGGCGCAGGGCGAGAAGATCTTTCCGTGGAAAGAGGAGATGATCCAGAACGTGGATGAGCACCAGTCGGTCCACCTGAACAGAAATGTCGAGATCGGAAAGTGACTCGACGATCACCGTGTTCTGCGATTGCATTACCTGTCGCAGAGAGGCGTGCGATGCCTTGTTCGGCTCCACCAGTGCCACGGTTGTGAAGTTGCCGCGTTGGACAGCGATCTCTGTCGCTAGGCCGATGTCAGGTCCAATTTCGAGATAGTTGCCTGCAAGCGGTGCGATCTCTTCCATCGCGGCTATATAGCGCTGCTGCGTGGCCCTGAGAAGGTGGAGTGGTTCCCCGGCAGTATTGTCGTTCATCTGTGAGTAACAGTCTGCGACCAAGTCGGGGTGGAGTTGGACCGCGTTGTGAAGCAGGCCGCAGGACTCGCATCGCCAATAGTCGAAGAAGCATTCACTCGGTCCATCGGAGGCCCAGATGGTTGCGAGATTGGACGGCTTCACTGAGCCGGGAGCGATCGCAGCCGTAAATTCTGGTTTGCCGGTCGGGGACGGTTCGGCGCAGCCTGGGCAGCCATTTCGCGCGATCTGAACAATGCCCGAAGTGTCCATGGCCTCAAGTTACATCCAGCGTCGGCGGTCGGGTTAGATCGGACTAGGGGCTGGGAGAGGACTTCTTGACCGTTCTGTTGTCGTTGCTCCACCGATCCATCCGAAGAGTTCCGATTGAGGCCACTTCTTACTGGCGGTACGTGGCTTTGAGCCGGACACGCGATGGTCCGATCACGGCAGAGTGCATCGACTGTTCGGCGGAGTGGTTCCGCAGGATACGGTCTGGCTAATGCTAGATCCGTGGCTTCATCCCTGGATGTCTGGCCACTCCGCGCCCAGTGAAGCCGAGGGAGGAATGGTATGGCTGATCGCCCAGTTAGATCGTTCTCCTTTCGGATCGAGCCCGCCCGATACACAGATGTTGTCTGGTCCTCGAATTGCCAATGCGTTAGGACTCTTGACCAATGACGAATGACGAGATCGGCGATTCGAAAAGACTCAACCAATACTCAGTTGGGTCTGAATCAGCCGATCTGAGTAGGCGGGTGGTAAAGGGATTCGGCGAGGAGTGGTCGCGTTTCACTAATCAGGCGCTTTCAGACCATGAGTTGCGCGAGATGTTCGAACTCTACGCGACGGTGTTCCCATGGCTGGACCTTCCCGAGAACGCAGTGGGTTTTGACGCTGGTTGTGGGTCCGGGCGCTGGGCTACGTTTTTTGCACCACGAGTTGGACTGCTCCATTGCATAGATGCCAGCGATGCGGCACTCGAAATCGCACGCCGGACTCTTGCTGAACATACCAATGTGGTGTTCCACCATCAGGATATTTGTGAACTTGGGCTTCCGGTCGGCAGCTGCGACTTCGGATACTCGCTAGGAGTTCTTCATCACATTCCCGACACCGAACTTGCTACGGCTGCATGTGTGCAGAAATTGAAACCAGGGGCACCATTTCTTGTCTACCTCTACTATGACCTTGAGAATCGTGGGCGGCTACAGCGCTTGTTGCTTGCTGTGGTCACTACCGTCCGATATGTAGTCGCCCGTCTTCCTCGAAGATTGCGGCTGCTTGTCGCCGACGTCATAGGCGCTCTCGTCTACTGGCCGTTGGCCCGCTTCGCCAGACTGTTGGAGAAGGTAGGGAAAGATCCGTCTTGGGTTCCCCTGTTCCAGTATCGGCGGCGATCGTTCTACGTGATGCGAAATGACGCTCTGGACCGGTTCGGTACTCGGCTGGAGAAGCGGTACAGCCGTGACGACATTCGTGTTCTCCTTGAGACTGCCGGCCTTGAGAATGTCGTGTTTGCGGAGGGTCCACCTTGGTGGGTTGCAGTTGGCTGGCGGTGTCAGGACAGTTGGTGAGGCCACTTGGGACTGATCGTCCCCTCGTGTCTGTCGTGATCCCCATGTTTCAGGCAGCGAGTTGGATCAGGGAGACATTGGCCACGGTGTCTGATCAGACCTATCCGCAGATCGAGATCATCGTGGTGGATGATGGATCAACGGACGGCGGAGTGGAGATCGTCACCGAGTTCGCCGCTGGTAGTGAGAATCCAGTTCGGCTGATTCGGACTACCAATCGTGGGGTGGCTGCCGCACGCAATACTGGGATTAAGGAGTCGACTGGAACGTTCGTTGCCCTGCTGGATGCGGATGATCTTTGGCAACCAGGAAAACTCGAGTTACAGGTCGCCAACCTGAATCGCAGTAGCGCACCAATGTGCACCTGTGGTTTCGAGTTCTTCGACGATCGAACCGGTCGAAGAACTGGAGTGGTACGTGTAAGGGATGGTTCGGCCGCCCTGAGAGGCTGGTTGTCGCTGGAGGGAAACGGTCTGGCGCTGGCATCCGCGGCACTCATCAGCCGGTCGGCGCTCGATGAGCTGCGTCTCTTTGATCCGGAATTCTCTGTCTCAGCTGATCTCGACTTCGCCCTACGAATGTCCGAGATCGGTCACATCGACTCCCTGCCGGATGTACTCGTTCGGTACCGGCTCCATGCTCATCAAATGCATCGTCAGATCAGTGGACTGCATGGCGATGTGGCCCTCCTTCACGATCGCGTCTTCGCCGGGGGCGAAAGACGAGCCTTTGAGCGGCGTTGTCGAGCCAATCTTGCCGCTCACATCGGATATTCGCATCTGTGGAACGGTCATGTGGACCTCGCACTTCCGAGCCTGTGGCGCTCTGTTCGTCATGATCCGCGGCGAGTCTTCACATTGCCGGTTCGAGCAGTTGTTCGTCGGTTGGGTCGTCGTGCCCGCCTCTGGACCTCGGGTCGGTCGACTGGGTGGACTTCGTGAGCCTCATCGACCGAATGTTGAGCGGCCAGACGTGGGAAAGATGGTTCCAGAGGCTCAGAGGCGAGGTTCTGATCGTCCTCTCGTCGCGCTCAGTCAACGCCGGTCTTGGCCTGGTATTCGTCGTGATTACAGGGAGGCACCTTGGGCCGGCTGGACGTGGAGAAGTTGCCCTTGCCTTCACTATCGCCTGGGCAACGACCCACATCGCGAATCTCGGGACGTCCACGAGCGGTCGCATCCGACTCCTCAGATCTGCCGATTCTGTAGGACCACGAGATGTCATTTCGCTGACGATTGCGCTACTGCCGCTTCAGGCGTTGTTGGTCGTTGCATCGGTCGGAGTGATCGCGATGACCTCCTTGTACATGACCTGGGAGTTCTCGCTGGCAGTCATCGCCTTGAGTCTGGCCACGATGCTCTTCAACTCGATGGTTGTCGTGCAGTATGGTCTTCGTCAGTATCACAAGGTCCTGACGGCCGAGGTGGTCGTCGCTGTCGGTGAAGCCGTCGTGGTCATCGGCCTGCTCCTGAGTGGGCGACTCAGCTCGACCTCGGCGGTCCTGACTATGGCTCTGGGACCGGTGCTCGGTGCCAGTTGGCTAATCGGACAGGCTGGACTAGTTCGAGGGAGGACGAAGGCCGGGCATGGCCTGACGACCCATTGGCGGAGCCTGATCGCCGACGGCTTGTTTCCGATGCTTGGCGCGGTGTCGAGCTTCATTGCTCTTCGTAGTGATCGGCTCATCCTGGCAGTGGTCGCAGGGGCCGATTCGCTCGGGTTGTATGTGGTCGCTCTGGCTATCCCTGAGACACTTCGGATCCTGCCTAAGGCATTCGGTCAGGTGATCGCGGACCGGGGCCGCAGTGGCCTAGAGCCGCTTAATGCGGTGAGGCGCCATGCCAGGCTCTTCGTCGTCGGCCACATTATTGTTCTGTGTGCATCCGCCGTAGTTGGTTCGGCGCTCCTTCCTGTGGTGTTCGGCGAGGGTTTCAGGGAGGCTCTCAATGTCCTCGCGATCGTGACGCTTGCAGAGGCTGTGTTGTCGATCCATCTCATGTACCAGGCGCTCCTGGTTGGGTTCAGCAGGCCGAGAGGTATAGGTCCTCCCCAGATCGTCGGTGGAGCGGTGGCGTTGCTGCTCAATCTGGTGATGATTCCGGAGTGGGGTATGCGTGGAGCGGCATATGCATGTGTACTCGGCTATGTGGCATTGGCGATCATCTCGGGAATCTGGACGAATCGTGAGTTGCGGAGACTTGACGCGTGACCGCAGACAGCGAGACACGGTCGGAGATCGGCTACGTCCCCCATGGGTCAAGACTTGAGCGACCGTTCGATCGTCGACGGTTTCCGTGTTACGCGAGGATGCGAGGACTTTCCTTCGGCACGGTGACTGACTGGAAGGATCACGACATCATCGTCCTCTCGCCTTCTGCCGATGTGACCAGATGGGTCGATACGCCCTCAGATCGCCGAATCGTTGTGGATCTACCGGATTCCTACCTGGATGAGAGCCAGAGCCTGCGACGTACATTCAGAGGGTTGGCGAAATGGGCGGCTGGTGAGTCCCGTCGCCCGGTTCTTAACCATGGCCGGGCCATTGAGCGCCTGCTGGAGCGGGCAGACGCGGTGGTGTGCAGTACGGACGAGCAGGCGACCAGGATCTCGAGGCACTCTGACAACGTGCATCCCATCTTGGATCTGCACAGCGAAATCGAGGTTCTAAGGCCCACGATCAACGATGGCACGGGGCTCGACATCATCTGGGAAGGGCTGGTCGCAACTCTTCCTGCGGTTCAACAGATGCTTCCGGCTCTCAGATCACTTTCCGATAGATGCGAGCTTCGCCTGCACCTGGTCACCGACCTCCGGTACCAGCGCTATATGAATCGGTTTCGCACATGCCTGACCGAGGAGATAGTGGCCGACTGGGGTATTGATGTGAGGCTGTACCAGTGGAGCGTCGACACATTGGCTGAGGTCGCCGGCAGGTGCGATGTCGCCGTCGTGCCGGTAAACCTGTCGGACCCGATGGCGGTTGGTAAGCCGGAGAACCGGATGCGTATCTTCTGGAGGTTGGGCCTACCGGTTGTGGCCTCTCCGAGTCCAGCGCATGACCGGGCGACATCTCTTGCCGGCATGGGTGGGCAGGTTCTCTGCGCTACTAGCGACGACTGGGAGCGAGTGCTGGAGCGCCTCTACAAATGGCCTGCTGAGAGGCTGGAGATAGCAGAAGCGGGTCAGGCAGCCGCATTGTCGGTTTATTCCGATGGATCTCTAGCCAGCCGCTGGGATCGACTGTTCAGGTCTCTGTGATGGATCCGGATATGGATGCCATTTCAGACCTCCCGACGCTCACCTATCTCTCGATGGACCCGCTTTCCAGTACCGTCGGGTCATCGCAGGTACTCGCCTATGTGGAAGGTCTGGCCCGACGTGGAATAGACGTGGATCTGGTCACCTTTGAACACCGTGTCGACTTCGATCTCAGGGAGCGCCTGGTTGACCTTGGAGTGGGATGGAGACCACAGAGCTTTGGACGCCATGGGCCGGTAGGGGGCCTGGGTCGGGTTCTACGTGCATGCCAATCCATCAGGGGAGCAGCGATGGTGCACGCCCGCAGTGACATGGCAGCCGGATCGGCGATGCTGGCAGGTATTGATCGATGGGTATGGGATGTCCGGTCATTATGGGTGGACCAGAAGGTCGCCATTGGAGTAGTGCAGGCTGGTTCATTGCAGGAGCGCCTGATGCGTCGAGTGGAACGTCGGGCGGCGGTCCGGTGTTCGGCGGCGATCACGCTCACTGACTCGGTGATCGTTGAGCTCGACCGGCGGTACGGCTCTGTCGTTTCACCCAAGGCGAGAGTCATCACCACCTGCACCGACCTGGACAGATTCCAGGCTTCGACAATGCCGCCTATGCCTCTGAGAGTTCTGCTCTCCGGAACGCTGAATCGATATTACGATCTTCAGTCGATGCTTGATCTGGTTGCCGAGTTGCGGCGTCGTCGGCCAGTAGAGTTCATTGTTGCCTCACCCGGTGTTACCGACTGGGAAGAGGAACTCTCGGCAGTTGATGCTGTGCGGGTCTCAGCGAAACCGCATGAGATGAGGGACTTGTTGGCGTCATGTCACCTCGGCTTGAGTGTCTGTCGCGACAACGCCGGGGTGAGCCTGCTTGCTGCCATGCCCACGAAGATCGGAGAGTTTCTCGCCACCGGCCGACCGGTCGTCGTGAATCCCGGTCTCGTCGACGCGGCTAGCTTGCTGGTGCAAGAAGGGTGCGGTGTGACTTATGGCCAGACATCGTCAACTGGGCCAGACGAGGCGGTAGACCGGTTGGAGGTGCTGCTCGCCGACCCATTGACACCCGAACGTTGTCGGTCGCTGGCTGAGTCTCACTTCGATCTGGAGAGCGGCGTTGATCGGCTTGTCTGTATCTACAGGTCGCTCTGTGAATGATCCCATGCCTACTCCAGATGCCCTGGTTGACGGGCTACCGTCTGTTCCTGTGATGGGGGACGACTCGTGAAGGCCGTGATCCTTGCCGGGGGAGTGGGGACGCGGCTTTCCGAAGAGACGCAGGTTCGACCCAAGCCGATGGTCGAAGTCGGCGGACACCCGATCCTGTGGCACATCATGAAGTCGTATTCTGCGCATGACATCGTTGACTTCGTAATCTGCTGTGGATATCGCGGCTACATGATCAAGGAGTATTTCGCCAACTACTTCCTGCATATGTCGGATGTCACGTTCGACATGGTCGACAACCAGATGGAGGTACATGAGAGACATGCGGAACCGTGGCGGGTCACGCTGGTGGATACCGGTGGCGACACCCAGACCGGCGGCCGACTATCGCGGGTGGCTGATTACCTGAAGGATGAAGGGCCCTTCTGCTTCACCTATGGCGATGGAGTGGCCGACGTGGACATCACAGCGAGCGTGGATTTCCATCGTTCCCACGGCCGGCTCGCGACGGTCACGGCTGTCAGACCACCAGGCCGATTCGGCGCACTGGTCCTCGATGGTCAGGTAGTGACTGGATTCACGGAAAAGCCTCTAGGTGATGGTGGATTCATCAACGGTGGTTTCTTCGTGCTTGAACCCGATTGCCTCGAGTTGATTGAGGGCGACACGACGAAGTGGGAAGAACAGCCCATGCGGATACTGGCCGAGAGCGACCAGTTGAGGGCGTTCGGCCACGATGGGTTCTGGCAGCCGATGGACACTCTGCGAGATCGCTCATACCTTGAGATGTTGTGGGAGTCTGGCAGTCCCCCTTGGCGCGTGTGGTAGCTCCCCGAGCATCCTTTTGGGCCGATCGGCAGGTGCTGGTTACCGGACACACAGGCTTCAAGGGGGCTTGGCTAAGTCTCTGGCTGACCGAGATGGGAGCACGCGTCCATGGCTTTTCGTTGGACCCAGTCGACGGTCCGACCATTTTTGATGCAGCATGTGTGGCCGACCTCCTGGAATCGGACACCCGCGCTGATCTGCGTGATAAATCAGCTGTCCGAGAGACCGTGGAGGCCGTTGAACCTGAAATAGTCCTTCACCTGGCAGCCCAGCCCCTTGTATCGGCTGGGTACCTACTGCCCAGCGAGACTTGGGCTACGAATGTCATGGGGACCGTTCATGTCCTCGAAGCAGTTCGGCAGCAGCCTTCAGTTCGAGCGGTGGTGGTGATCACTACCGACAAGGTGTACGAGGACCGCGGGATTGGGGCGTCGCATCTTGAGTCGGATCGCCTCGGAGGGCATGATCCCTACAGTTCCAGCAAGGCGGCAGTCGAGTTGGTCGCGGCGAGTTATCGCCAGAGTTACTGGGTCTCCGGTGATGACGCTGACGTCTGTGTCGGAACGGCCAGGGCGGGGAACGTGATTGGTGGTGGTGATTGGGGGGTTGACCGCCTGGTACCCGACTGCCTCCGGGCCTTCGAGGCCGGTAGGCCATCCGTGATTCGATCACCCGATTCTGTGCGGCCTTGGCAGCACGTCCTTGAACCGTTGTCGGGTTATCTGGTGCTGGCAGAATGTCTGGCAGGAGATGGTGGCAATGATTATGCATCGGCATGGAATTTCGGGCCGGACCAGACCTCCGATGCCACAGTGAGTGAGGTGGCTGAGATGGTCGCGCGCGCATGGGGGGACGGTGCAGAGGTTCTCCATGACGCCGGTTCAGGACGTATTCACGAGACGAAGACTCTTCGGCTCAACAGTGGTAAGGCGGGAGGAGTTCTTGGCTGGTCACCGAGGTGGGACCTTGCTGAAGCCGTGAGTCGTACGGTCGACTGGCATATCGGGTTCGCAGATGGAGAAGACCCCCGAACGCTGTGCCTGGATCACATTGCCGAGTATCTGGGATCCTGCTGAGTTGAAGCGATCAACGAGGACCAAAGAGACTCCACTAGGTGGACTGACAATTATCGAACGAGACCCACACGAGGATGATCGCGGACTATTCGACAACCTCTTTGATGACGAGTTGGTTGAAAGCCTCTCACCGGGCTTTCGAGTCGCTCAGGTGAACAGGTCGGTGACTCGGCTACGAGGCATCCTCCGAGGGATGCACTACCAGGCATCACCACATGCCGATACGAAGATTGTCACCTGCGTGCAGGGTCGCGTATTTGACGTCGTGGTGGATATTCGACGAGGTTCGCCAACGTTCCTCAGGTGGCATGGTCAGATCCTGGAGCACGGAGACTGTACGAGCCTTCTGATCCCGGCCGGATTCGCCCATGGCTTTCAGGCGTTGGCTAACCAATCCGAACTCATTTATCTGCACGGTTCCGCCTACCACCCCGATGCCGAATCCGGCCTCAGTCCGTTGGACCCGGTTCTCGATATCGCCTGGCCGGAACCACCGTTCCTGATATCGGGGCGAGATGCAACTCGGGAGTTCTTGACAGACGACTGGGACGGCGTTGTCCATTGACATGTCGGCACTGTGGCGAATCAGTCACTCTTGTTCTCGTAGACCTTGGGAGTTCCCCCCCGTCCAATGCCTACCTCTGCCATGACGCTCTCGGAGCCCCGGAGGCCCGGTATCCGCTTCGTGTTCTGGTCTGCGAATCGTGCTGGTTGGTGCAGACAGAGGACTTCGTCAGGGCTGACGCCCTCTTTGACGCTGACTACGCGTATCTCAGTGGACAGTCCGAAACCTGGGTGTCTCATTGCGGCCGATTTGCCGAGGAGATGGTCCGACGATTTGGACTGACCGAACGTAGTCGAATAATAGAGGTGGCTTCCAACGATGGAACGCTTCTGCGAAGGTTCCACGATCAGGGAATGGCTTGTACGGGGATAGAACCAACAGCGATGTCGGCGGCCATTGCCCGTGGGCTCGGACTGACTGTTGTCGAGGAGTTTCTCACTATCGAACTCGCTACACGGCTGGTTGGTCATGGAGCGACAGCTGATCTCCTCGTTGCCAACAACGTGCTTGCCCACGTGCCAGACATCAACGACTTTGCGGGTGCGTGCTCTTCGCTCCTTGCAGAAGAGGGAGTCGCGACCTTCGAGTTCCCTCACGTCTTGCAGCTCATCGCACTCACCCAGTTCGACACCATCTACCACGAGCACTTCTCGTACCTCTCGCTCGCGGCGGTTGAGGCGGTCTTTTCGTCCGTTGGTCTTGTGGTCTTCGACATCGAACGCCTGACAACCCATGGTGGAAGCCTGCGGGTGTTCGCTCAGCATGAGGGCACCGGTGGTTTCTCTTCGTCGCAGCGGGTCGGCGCCGTTCGGTCATTGGAGGCAGAGGTTGGTGTGGCGTCGGCTGAGTACTACTCCGGCTTCCAGGATCGGGCAGATCTGATTAGGAATGAGTTCTTGGCCTTCCTGCTGACGGCCCGCGATGAGGGGAGGTCGGTGGCGGCATATGGAGCCGCCGCCAAGGGAAATACGCTCCTCAACTACGCCGGAGTGGATTCCGGCCTGATCTCCTTCGTCGCCGATCGGAACTCGGCGAAACAGGGCCAATACCTGCCAGGTAGCAGAATCCCGATAGTCGGCGAGGAGCACATTATGCGCCTACGGCCTGATCACGTCGTGATCCTTCCGTGGAACCTCCGAGAGGAGATCGCCGGTCAGTTGGATTACATTCGAGACTGGTCAGGAACCTTCGTTGCCGCCGTGCCAGAACTTCAGGTCTGGTGATGGCGGGCCTCCGCGGGATGGTGCTCCGACAGCCGGCGTGGACCGCCTTCGTTGTCGCGTTCACTTCTCGTCTCATCTTGGTTATTGGATCGCACGTAACCCATCGATGGCCGTTGATTCCTGATGAAGGGACATATGTGGAGCTGGCCACGTTGGCCGCAGACGGTCGAATCAACGATTTCTGTTGTGGCGGTTACGGTCCAGCCTTGTATTCATCTATCAGACTATTTATGTGGCAACTCCATGGTCTTGTCGAGTTGTTCGGGTTTCGTCCGTGGATTCTGCAGATGCCAGCAGTTCTCTATGGCGCGGCTGGGGCTTATGTGGTCTCGCGAATCGCTGGAAGGTTCGTCTCCGCCAGGTGGACGCTCTTCGTCGGTCTCGTCATGGCACTGCTTCCTTCAGCGATGCTGCATTCATCCACTGTCCTGCGCGAGTCGCTCATATGGCTACTCGTCGCGGGAGTCGCATGGTTGGTGTTCGCCTGGACCGAGGACAGCGGTCGAGGTCGCCTCGTCATCAGCTCGGCCGGACTGCTGCTGGCGGTGGTAGGGCTCGGCTGGCTTCGGGATCAGACGGCGATTCTCGTCGTGTATTCACTGGTCCCGGTATCACTTCTTGTCCGAAGTCAGCGCCGAGAACGCATTGGTCTGGTGCTGGTTCTGCTCGTAGTTGGACCGTGGCTGACAGCGAGTGGCCCAGCTGGCCTACAGTTGGTCCAGAATTCAGCATTGAATCTCGGATCAATTCGGACGTGGATGTCAATGGAAGCAGAATCGTCGTTCGTATCTAATGACGTACTTGACGAATTAGTTGCTTTAAGTTCTGTTGGAATTGAGCCAAGTTCTTCTGGTGAAGAATCTGGAGCGGCGGGGATGTCAATCGAAGCAGAATCGTCGGTCGTATCTAATGACGTACTTGACGAATTAGTTACTTTAAGTTCTGGTGAAGAAGCTGGAGCGATGAGGATAGCCAAGCGGAAGACAAAATCTGTGATTATTGAAGGGAAGCGCTTCAATATTATTGACGGAAACCTGATAGTTGACAACTCAATGATGGCGAGTATCAGGTCGGTACCCAACGGATTGGCCGCGTTTTTTATTCGACCACTTCCATGGGAGGTAACGGGAGAGAACTCCTTGGCTTTCAGGCTGGCATCCGTTGAGAATATTTTGTGGCTTGTTGGGTACGGCTTTGCTCTGTTTGGTATACGACCGCTCTGGCGCCAACACCCGGCGATGCTAGTCTTTGGTGCTAGTTATTTGCTGTTGATCGGGCTCGTGGCTTCGG
>Ga0315334_10000980_pt1 | contig 17575 bp, 27 predicted proteins | sample M150034915metaG_FD_205555 | JGI IMG/M metagenome (GOLD analysis project Ga0315334, IMG submission 205555) | Ammonia-oxidizing marine archaeal communities from Monterey Bay, California, United States - M1 500m 34915 | ecosystem: Environmental > Aquatic > Marine > Intertidal zone | place: USA... | reverse complement strand
CAAGAAAGAACATAACCACTTGTTGGATTGCTTTGATTTAAATGTGTGTCTACATCACTGTTAGCATAATGTGTTAATAAACTTGTTGTATCTGTTAAGTCCGATACATCTACTGGTATAGTTGGAGCTCCAGTTAATGAAGAATATGCCCCATCAAATGCATCTGTAATTCCATAACCAGCTATTGTTGTTGGTTTGCTTGTTAATGAACCAAATACTCCATCAAATAATGTCGGTGTGTTAGTAAAGTTTGTGTAATCTAAATAGTAAGTACCATCTTGACTATCTAGTGTATCTGCATTACTTCCGCCACCACCTGATGTATTATCTGTAGCCGGTGCCCATGATGCACCATTATATTTTAAAACTTGCCCTGTTGTTGCACCAGATGTGCTTACATCTGTTAATGCACCTAATGTAGTTGCACCACCACTTCCTAATAAATTGCCTGTATCTGTTAAGTCACCTACGTCTACTGGTATTGTAGGAGCTCCAGTTAATGATGAATACGCTCCATCAAACAACGTTGGCTTATTTGTTAAATCACCATAGTCGCCACTAAATGCTGTAGTGTGTACTAATAAATTTGTTGTATCTGTAAGGTCGCTAACATCTATTGCTCCTATTTGACCTTGAACCCATAGCTGTGTAGCATATCCAGTTAAACTTGGAATAGTTGGTGTATTAAATAAGTTATTATAATCACCATCAAAATATGTAGCTGCCGCAATTGCTGTATTAATTTTGCTTGTTACTTCTGTAGATAAATCATAATTTGCAACTGTAGCTGATAATGTTGCGTTAGTAACAAAACTACTAAGATCTGGTGGCGAATGTATAGCCGCTATTTGAGCGTCTACATAAGTAGTATCTGCTTTAGTTCCGATTGATGTATTGAGTGTCGCTACTTCTGTTGCTAATGCTGTAGTTGTAGCATAGTTACTTAAATCAATACTTCCACCTGAACTAATACTTGCTATTAAGGCATTAACTTGATCTAATGTTGTAAAGTTACCTACTGTATTTTCAAACGATTTGGTCGCACTTTTATATACTAGAATATCGCCTTCAGCAATACCTTCTGCTAAGTTAAAATCTGGTGTAGGTAGTTGTTGAATACCACCGCTAAATGCTTGAATCGCCAAGTGTAATTCTCCCTTAAATTAATATAACAACTTTGTCAATAGAACCATGTAATGCAGGGTCGTATGATCCAGCACCTAAATATGCTCTGTCAACTTTAACACGCAAATAAACAAAGTTACCTTCGAAACTTGTACCTTTAGTAATAGTTTGGGCAGTAAATTGTAAATATGCTGTTAGGTTGTCCAGATCAATAGGAAACCAATCAGTTTCTGCTGGATTCTCAACAATAGTAGCTTCTAAGTGTATTCTACCTGTAAAATTGTTCACATGGAAACTCATGGTATGTAAACCATCAGCAAAACCATAGTAACCGTCGCCTTTTACGGCGTCACTTGTGTAATTAAGTTCGTTTTTGTTTGTTAGAACTATGTTAGAACTAGCCATTAATAATCTCCTTTAATCTTACAAGTATTTATCAATTATCGAGTTCTTGAAGCGTTATACAGGTTTCCATAGTTAAACGAAGCATATCGCTATATGCTAATTTGAATAACATCATAGTTTCTTCGCTGTTTGTAAATATTGTTGGTGGTTGTGCTAAACGACCAGGTGAACCAAAATATGACCCATATGCAGTTGATACAACTCTGTTATCACCTTTAGGAAAATGTTCATATATCCATTCTACCATACGCCTGCTTTCTTGTGGTGAAGTAGTTTTATCCCAATTATGCCATGATGATACTTTATGTTTATACCTATTGAACCATAACTTATCACGTATAACTACTTTCCTATCACGTTTATGTAATAATTCTCTATGTAAATCATTTAATGGTTTAGTAATTTCTATTACTTCATGCTCGCCATTTAAAACACTTTGTATAATTTTATCACTTGATGTATAAAGATTACAATCATATTCATGTTTACTTCTAAACATTTTTACTACTCTGTAATTTAATCTTCCGCTATCGTTAAATCTATTATAAGTAAAATGAAAATTACGTGGAATTTTTATTACTCTTAGACGTGTATCAAATTCTCTGTAAAATACAGATTCTGTTGGCAGTATTTGTGGATTATTCTCCATTGATTGTTAATCTATCTTGTTTCCAATCAAGCTCTAATGTATAATCTTTAGGATGATCCAGCAAATATTTTGCTAATGGAAGTTTTACAGATTCGTTAATTAATCTTGCACATGGCCTTGCACCCATTTTAGGATCATATCCTTTATCTTCTAGCATTGCTAATAATTCTGGACCCCACTTAAGAACAATATGTCTACCTTCTACATAAGTTTCAAGTTCGCCTAAGAACTTAACAACAATACGTTTCATATCATTTCTTGTTAGTGAATTAAACTTAACTACACCATCTAATCTATTACGAAATTCAGGAGCAAAATAATTCTTAACAGCATCGTCTACTGCTTTTGCGTTATAAGTTTCTTCGTTAAATCCAATGCTCGTAATTGCGGCATCTCTAGCACCTAAGTTACTAGTCATAATAACAATTGAATTTTTAGCACTTACTACTTTACCTGTGCTACTTGTAAGTGTTCCTTCATCAAGTAAATTTAGTAATACACCCATTAAATCTGGATGTGCTTTTTCTACTTCGTCTAATAATAGTACACAATTTGGATTATCTTCTAATTGATTAATAAGTAAACCATCACCCGCTTTACCATCACCATGTCCAACATAACCTGGTGGACTACCAATTAGTTTTGAAACTGTATGACGTTCTTGATATTCTGCCATATCGTATCTACACAATTTCATACTCATTGCTTGTGATAAACGTTTAGCAAGTTCTGTTTTACCTACACCAGTTGGTCCTGTGAACAAATAACTAGCAATAGGCTTTATAGGATCTTTAAGTCCTGCCATACTAACTGTAATACTGTCTACCACAGAATCAATTGCTACTTGTTGTCCAAATACTGTACTTTCTAAAAATTCTCTTACTTCTGCGTGTTTAGTAGATGTTTCTTTATCTTCTACTTTTCCTAAATGTTCTTTTGGAATACCAGTTAACCTTGCAACCTCTGCCTTAATTTCATCATCACTTAAAATATCTAAACGCTCTTCTGCTGGTAATATTCTATTATATGCACATGCTCTATCAATAATATCAAATGCTTTGTCTGGAAGTTTTTTATTAAAAAGATATTGATTACTTAAATCAACAGCAAGATCTGCCGCTTCTGGTCTAATGGTAACATCATGAAATGCTTCATATGCTACTAATGTATTAGCGACAACTTCTTTGGCATCTTTTGTGTTGGGTTCATCTACTACAATCTTAGTAAATCTACGTGCAAGAGCCGCTTCTTTCTCAAATACTTTTCTATATTCTTCATCAGTTGTAGCACCAATGACTTTTAACTTACCATTATTTAATGCTGGTTTTAACATATTACCTGCATCCATAGTACCATTTGTACTACCTGCTCCAATAATTTGGTGAATTTCATCTACAAACAAAATAATATTAGGTTCCTTTATTAATGCATCACTTAACAATTTCATGCGTTCTTCAAAATCACCTCTGTATTTTGTACCAGCAACTAACTTAGTCATATCTAATTCCCATATAACCTTATTTTTAATTAAATCTGGTACATGTCCTTCTACAATAAGTTTTGCTAATCCTTGTACAATAGCTGTCTTACCAACACCACTTCCACCTGTTAATATGCAATTGGACTTTTTCTTACGTGCTACTGTTTGTACTAAGTCTTTTAATTCTTTTCTACGACCAACTACATCATCATACTCATTATATGATTCATTCATATTTGTACAAAACTGTTTTAGTACATCTTTAGGTCTAATCCTATTTTGTTGTCTACGTGGATCAGCCTCAGGACCCATAGGACCAAATATTTGTTCATGTTCTTGTTGATTTGTTTCTTGCATCCATTTTATAACTTTATCTTTATTAAGACCCATTTGTTGAGCATATACTGCCGCTACACTATTTTCTTCACCTAATATGCTTAATACTAAGTCTAATTGATTAAGATGCTTTTTGCCTTGAAACAATGCTTGTGTTAATGCTCTGTTAAAAACTCTTTCTAACATTTGTGTTTTAAATGGATTGGGTTCTTCTTTGGTATTTTTAATTAATTCTTTACATTCTTTTTCTAAATATTCAACAAGTGCAATTTGTAAATTATCAGAATCTGCACCGACCTCAAAACACATTGCAATAACATGTGGATCATCTAACATAACTGCCGCTAGATGTTCAATGGTTACATATTCATGTTTTAATTTTTTTGCTAAATTTATAGCAGTTATTACAATTTTCTCAATTTCAGTCATCACTTTTTAATCTATTTATAAAGTCTTCCACATCATTGTTATTATTTAAATGTGGTATATCTATCTTTAAATTTATCCTTAAATTGCCTTTTCTTTTTGTTTTTCTATTAAATAATCCGTGACCTTTAAGTACTATAATAGTACCTGTCTGTGCATCTGCTGGAATACCTAATTCACAATGTTCACCTGTTGGCGTCATTATCATAAATGGTACACGTTTCATTACATCAATAACATTTAAAGTCTTATACATTATAATATTATTTCCTTGTCTTGTAAAGACTTTATTTGCCTTTTCTTTAACATTTATTATATATTTCTTTCCCTTATCAGTTACTTTAAACTTGTCACCTAATAAAACACCTGCTGGAATATTTACTTTTAAATATAAATCTTCACCTTCAATTGCTATATAATCATTGACACCATTTATCTGTTGTTCAATAGTTAGAGCTACATCTATCATTTTAGTGTTTGCTGTTTTAACTATGGGAATGAGTTTCTTTTTAGTTATTACTTCATATGCATCACTTATCGCTAACCACTCAGCAATAGTTCCACCTTTGTCAGGGTGGTTTTTTAAAGCTAACCTTTTGTATGCTAGTTTGGTCTCTTTTAATGTAGCGCCTGGTTTTAGACCAAGGATAAACCAAGGGTTATTTAACTTCTTCATCATAGTATTTATTGGCATGACGAAGTGGGTTAAACGCTAGTGTTTTTAAAACAAGGTTGTTTTTTTAGTCTTGTTATCATCAGAAGACTTGTTATCATTTAACCATTTATTAAAGAATCCATCTTTTTTAATTTCCATTTTCTTTTCAGTTTTATTATAATCGTCTATGCTTTTTTCTGTTTGCTCGTAGTATTCTTTGTATGCTTCAATTACGGCTTTTTGTTGTGATAATAATTTTATTACATCTGCCATATTTAATGAAAGGGCTTCATACCCTTCTGTGGTTAATGCATATATAACAATAGGCTCGCCTGTTTCTTGTAATTGTTTCCACAAAACTTCTACGTTATCTTCTGTAATGATTTCCCAATCAGCATTTCTTAATTCTAATTCACTTGTATCAGGTAATACTAATGCTGGTCGTTCTACTGGTTCTGATTTGTATGTTACTACGTCTGGCATAGATGCACATCCAGTTAAGGCTAATACACCTATTAATAATGTTTCTTTAATCATGGCTTGTAATTTGGGTTAGCAAGTCTAGGACATTCGTTGTTGACTTGTGATTTCTTTGTTGCATTTAATTCTTCCTCCGTTAATTCAGCTCCACTTAGTATCTCTATACATCTCATCACATTTGAACCGGCTTTGTCAATTATTTTTTCAACTAATCCAGGTTTTGCTTGTGCAAGTTGTCCTAAGTCATGTTTGCTTAACTTCTTCTCTAACGTATCAACACGTGATTGAGCTTCAGCAAACTCTTTGCTTACTTCATTAAATTGTTTTTGTACTTGTTCTAAATCCTGCTTTATGGCTTCCATTGCGGCATTACTTTCTTCAGCCGCTTGTTCTGCCTGTGCGGCATTTGTTGCGTATATAAGAATTTGTTGTTGTGTGTATTGATAATATTTCCATGCACCAAATCCTAGAACGCCAAATATGACGGTCATGATTAGAAGCATTTTGATTTTTCCTAATAAAAACATTTTATTAATATTTGTTTAAAAATTTGATTCTTTCTGTTATTGCGTGGGCTTCGGGATTAGTAGCAATTGTATAATCGTAACTACTAGAATGTACATTTGCTTCAAAGTTTGCTTTATTCCACTCTGCTGGCATATCACTCTTATATGCATTAAATTTAAAACTTTTTGCTGATTCGTCTACACGAGTTATGTCATTTAATATGCTATCAATAACTTCAAACAATTTACTATTTCTTTCTAACTCGACATATACTTTATAATTTCCATCTTTATTTGGCCCAGGAGATACATCCACGTCTATAGTATCATGCCCTGTTTCTATAAATTGACTTAGGTCTTTTGCTGGATCCCCATCTTTAACATCAAAAGCAACAACGACAATATTTTTATCATCGCCTATTTTACTTTTGTATTGATCAACACTAAATGTTGTTTCTATTAAATTTATTAAATCGTTATTTTGTATACTCATATTATTCTAGTCCTAATGTATCGGTTGGTGCTGGTGCATTGTCAGATGCTATCTCATCTGTATATGCTTGTTCTACAGCATCACTATTAATATCTTGATCATCAACACGTAATTTACTAGACTCTACATCATCTAAGTATTTTCTAGGCATTACTAATGTTACTAACCATATAGGCTTAACAACTTTCTTAGCACGTGTTTGCCCTGGTCGTCTACCATCTGCATTATCTTGTCCTTCACTATCATCTGGACTTCTTAATTTAGCGGCTGTAACATATTCATCTTCTGCAAAATATACTTTACAACCATTTTTTATTAATCTCATTGCACCTTCTGGATCAGGCATTAATTTTTTAGGATACATTAATGTAACAGTAACCCAATATCTATCAATCTTAGGTCCTTCTACTATTTCACCTTCTATCCAATTCTTATATGCATATATATTAGCCGTATCCAAAACACGTTCTATATCCATAAGAGTTTCTAATGCACTATCTCTATTAGTATTTGCTTTTAAATTATCTAAAATGTTAAGTTGATCCATTGTATATTCCTTTAATAATTATATCCTGATGATGAATTGTTATTTCTTAGTTGTTCAAATAAATCTTCATGCTGTTCGATAATCTCTTCATCTTTGTCTTGCATATTGTCTATTTGGTCTTGTATTTTTTCAACGGCTCTTTCTAATTTATCAACTTTATCATCAATAACTGCTTGAGTAGTTGATAAACTAAAGGTTTGAGTTAGATTCCAACCGCCTAACGCAATTAAAATACCTATCAATAACATTATTATCTGGTCTTTCATATACTTATTTATGACATTTAGTATAACTGTCAATAGATAAATGTTAGGTACTTGTTTCTGATACTTGATTAAGGGTGTATTTTGGTATCTCAATCACTAAATCTTCATCTAATATAACAGTTTGGCAGGAAAGTCTTGAATCAGGGTCAAGCCCCCAAGCCTTGTCTAAAAGATCATCTTCAAGTTCATCTGATTCTTCAACACTATCTAAACCTTTGCGAACATAAACATGACACGTCGTACACGCACAAGCCATTTCACAAGCATGTTCGATATTAATATTATTGGCTAGTAAGGCTCTACAAACACTAGTTCCAGAATCTGCTTCAATAACTTTTCCCTCTGGACAAAACTCTATATTGGGTAAAACAGTTATTTTTGGCATTTATTGTTTACAATAATATCAACAATTCCAGACCAATCATTTGCTCTTTGAATACCGTTAGTTAATTCTTCATTCTCATTATGATTGTGTGTTAAAAGTATAGATTTTAATCCTATTCTTGCTCCATCTTCAGCATTTTCTAATTTATCTTCTATCCAATATGTTTCACTACCCACATATTCTGATAATGCCTTATCTTTATGAGAACCTGTATCTAAACAAATTATTTCTTTAAATGTACCTTTTCCAAATATATTTTCTAAATTATATCTTCTTAATCTTATTGATTTTTTATCTAAACTTAAACTAGTTATACAATGAAACCTATACCCGTGTTCATATAGTTTTGCTACACCACTTCTAGCATCTCTATATGCTTTTAAATAACCAATCCATGCACTTTCGTTAAAAATTTTAATTAATTCTTTACCTACAGGCTTTTCCATTCCATACTGTTCACAAATATCATACATTCCGTGTGCAACAAGAACATGACCATGCGATTCCATCCACTTATGAAAAGCAGTTTCCCAATCAAGTAATACACCATCACAATCGGTTAGTATTATTTTATCAGACATTTTTATATTTCTATGTGTCATCATGTTTTAGGCATCTCTAGTAAATCTGCAAATTCTTTATGTTCCTTAGTGTCATACACACTCTTTCCAGGCCATCCACCAAACACACCAGTTTCTAAACTATTTTTAATCCATTGTAAATGTACATCATTGTCTAGTGCTTCTTTTCTTTTAATTCTATGTAAATGTTCTGGTTCTATATTGTGCAGAGTAGTCATATCAAACATTTGAATATTAGGCATAAATTTCATTTTAACTAACATAGCTTCAGCATCATCTAATACAATGCAATCGTGATAATCATTAATAATTATACTCCAAACTTTTTTCATTAACGTCTCATTCTTGCAATTTCTACTGCCTCTTCTTTGTTATCTTCAAAAATAGGTACCATATTGCTTTTATGCATTGTAGCAATTCCAATTAATTTACGTTTACCTGTATATTTCATAGGTTCTTTACGTGTAGCAGTTCCACTAATATTATTACTAACACTTGGGTATTGTTTGGTTTCTCTTACTTTTGGGGGTTGATATGGGTTTCTATTTACTAATTGTTTTTCCGGTGCTTTATAGTCACCATTAATGTATTCTATATAATCTTCAAACTTATCAAACTGTGCCGCGTGTATATGACGTTTACGACAATTTTTGTTATGCTGTTTCCATTGTACTTTTAATTGCTCACGTTTCTCTACAGTCATGTGTTTTTGTTTCCTTTTACGGCTATATTGAGTTGTGGTCATCCAAGGACCTACTAAATGCATTGACATATGTTATAGAATAACAGAAAATATGTTATTTGTCAACCAAGTTAGAGCCATAAACTAGTTCACCTAATTTCTCATTATAGTCATACAAATACATTCCTCTAAACTTATCTTGCTCTTTAGTAATATTTTTAAAAGATTGTAAATGAGAATCCGATGCATTTATTGCCCGTCTCATGTCCGACAATGATTCTATAAGAAATCTAGTTTCCTTAGTTGAGGCATATTTTGCCTCAAGTTTATCACATATAGCATATGCTTCTTTTTTAAAATTATCTGGTAAGTTTCCTACTCTAAAATAACTTGGAAATACAAGCAATCGTATATTACTCTCCATTTCGTGATCAGCTATAAAGTCTACAAAGTCAAGCATATTATCATAGTTAAATATTTGATAACTACTATTAATTTGAACTTTGAACCAATCTTTGTTCATTGCTTGATATAAGTACAGCGTTTTACATGTTTCTTCCATTTGGCTCCATGTAAACACTCCATTGCTTCTCATATATTCAAACATAGGGCCAAAAGCATCAATACTAATATCTAAAACAAGTCTTTTAAGTTTATTAAACTTATCTAGTTTCTTAAAATCTAATTTTGACCCATTTGTTGTGATAACTATTTTAACTTTTTCTGGATGCCCGTATTCTTCAATAAGTTCCATTAACTTATATGGGCTGTCATCCATAAACGGTTCGCCACCTGTCATCCATATTTGTCTTATACCATCAAGTACACTTGGATTTGCTTCTAAATATTCATTAATATTATTAAAATTTTTCTGATGTTGCTCTGGGACTTTTTTATATTCTTCAGGAAACAATGGATACATATGTTTTGCTTCAGGAATTAGACTGTTACTGTAGTTTGCACTACACATCCTGCATTTAAAATTACATACGTTGCTAAAGTTAACAAACAGATGACTTATATTATTTCCACGTAACTTTGGATTAGTATATGGTTCTGGATGGCCTAATGTGTCCATCATACTTTGTCCTAACCAATGTATTCTTTGACTCTTAGTACCAATTTTTTCTTTTTGCAAACAATGATTACAACCTTGTGTGTCCCATTTCCCATCAAGCATTTGCTGTCTAAGTGTAACCATTTTATCACTTTCGTGACTGGCTCCCATATCGTCATCACTCATCATACATCTGCTCACAACTCCAGATGGGTGCCAGCTTATTGTATTAAAAGGTATAGGGCACCAACTTTTACTGTGTAAGTTCTTCCACGTACTGTCTTCTTTGGACTTAATGTTTATTCTCCTACATTAATTCAAAGTGTGGTGCGTCTATAAAAGGCCTACGACCTTGTGATCTACGAAGATCGATATATTCATTCATGGCTTCAGCCATAGTTCCATCAAACTCCCTAATGTCGCCAACACTCCAAGCCGCTCCCCATTTGACTGCAACGTCAAATTCAAGAGCCGCTTTTTTTATAGAATCAGCCACATCATCATAAAGATTTAATTCCCATGATATTGACGGGCCTACAAAAGCCACAAGATCTACAGCACGACCTTCAAGGTGTTTTGACTTTAATGTTTGAGATTTACCTGCTTCAACATATTTCTTTTGTGTTTCTAATGTTCTTACTCCCTCAATAACACCAAAGTCAACTCGTGTAAGTTCTATTGCTTTTTTTACTACTTGAATCAAATTGGGGTCAACACCTTCCAATCTAGATTCACTTCTATTACTTAATTTAAAAGCCATTAATTACTCACTTTTTAATAATGTCCAACCGCCGTATGCAATCATTGCCCAAGAAATAGGGGTTACTGGTGCAATCCACAAAAGTAGGCCTGCACCTATTAGTGCTACGCCGTCCCATGATGTACGTTCAGTTAGTCTGTCTTTAATCCAATCAATCATATTGATCTCCTTTTCTGTAATCTAGCGCCTTAACAATGTATATATTACAATCTTAAGGCGCTAGTAATTTTAGTAAAATGGATTGTAGTCTACTTCTTTACAAGAAGTGCCCATAAAATGCCCACCGTGATTAGGCCGATAATGCCTTGTGATCCCAGGTCAGCAATGATAGCCGAGATGTTATTAATAACACCTAAAGATAGAAATGGCACGGTAGAACCGAATACCACTTCTAGGGCTATGCTTAGTCCGATTAGACTAATTGCAACTGTTTGTACAGAAGCAATAGTATCAGTAATAGTTTTAAACATATATATGTTCCCTTTCACTGTCATAGCAAAATATGAAAGTCAATCTGAAACCATTCAGACAAATCTACTCATTTCACTATACTGTATTTAGTGTATACTAGAAATTACTTTATGTCAAGAATTAATTGCACTACTATATACAGTACCTTTTATAAGATTCCGGTAGTTTTTATATGATTTAATGGTAATGCTTTTCCATCTTTATCCACAACCAGTACTCCATCTATGGATCCACTCATATATTGCTTACCATTTGATGAAACATACATACAAGGTTTTAACTCTATTCCATTAATAGTACGTTTATAGTTGTGTGGCTTCGGTGTTTTTGATGGTGCTTTGTATCCCATAGATATCCTTTTGATATCTATTTACCATCTTTTAGATTTGAACCGGGTCTTTTGCAGTTACAAGGAACATTTTGAGCATAATCCCATTAACATTTTCATGCGTTAGATACCCGTCTACGCAATCGCCTTCTCTTGTAATACCAGGCAGTTCTACCATTTTTTCTTCTTCAGTGGCATAATCTTGAAATACACCAACCTCATATAGTCCTGATTTACCACCGTATGACATTTCATTACAGATAATGCTTAGTTGATATTTGCCAAAATCAAGAACTGCTTGTTTGCCTTTATGACCTCGACCTTGGTCTTCCATTTTTACATCTTTAAAACGCATAATTGGGCTCTCAAATTCCATTTAGTTTAGTGGTAGTTCCATTTGGCTTTCTAATACGATTAGTTGTTTTTCAAGTTCTTCTATATAATTTTCTAATGTATCTATAGTAGTGTAGAGATGTCCGGTGTCATGTTCTTGAATACGACTACGAAACACCTCTACTAATTCTCGGCACATGTCTATTGTATGTGTTATTTCACTAAACTTCATTTAAAAAATTTCTCAAACTCTTCTGTTGCTTTTTGTTTTGCTTTGCTTTGTGCCTTAGCTTGTTCTTCGGTATATATAGGTGTTTTGACCGTATTTACATAGTCAATTTCTTCAAGAATCTCAATACGTTCCTTAACTTTTTTAAGTGCCATACGGATTTCTTGGCTATTTTCTTCTTTGTTCATCTCATCTTTAATAATTTCCACAATCTGCCTACTACTAATCATATCCGTTCTTCCTGTTAGTGTTACTACTATAACACAATAGTTGTATTTCTGTCAACTATTTTATCTATTATTATACTGTTTAGCAAATATAACAAATAGTAATCTACTTTGTTAACGAAATCCAATAACAATGTGTACATTATACAACAAACACACATTAAAGTCAATACTTTAATTAAAAAAAACGCCTCTCTGCCTAAGTAATTCTCTAGACAAGTTTTCATGTGGTTGCATTACATCTCTACCATGTAGCCAAAAAGAGTTATTAATAATTAACATACTACCAACAGGTATCTCAATAGCAATAGTGTTAGTGTCTTTTTCTAATGATTCACCTATATCATTTAAATATAATCCTTGCTCCATATTTTGAGGTTCAGCAAATTGATCTATATATGATATACAAGGCAATTCATTTTCATTAAAAAATACTGGGTGGTAAACTTTATTAGAAACATTTTTACTTGGCGGCGAACCCCATTGAATATTTTCATTTGCTAAATTATGATTATAAAATTTATCTAAATCTGACCAATCGTCTATATGGAGTATAAGTGACTCTCCACCTTTACAATTAAGAGACTCGAGTTTTTGCATAAGAACCCAGTCAGTTTTTTCATCTACATATGTTCCGTCAGTGTGTAGTTCTAATCTTCTGTTTTTTCGTAAGTAACTATCACTGTCGTCGGTGTTTTTAACTGTAAATCGTGCATAAAACTTTCCAGACATTGAATCTAAATTAGGTAATCCTATTAAATGTGAAATTGCTGTTGAAAGTAACACATGAAATATGGTAGAATCCATATATTCATTTTCTTTAAAGTAATGCTCAAAAAACTTAATAACTAATGCACCAGTAGAACGATCGTGAAGTACAGATTGCAAGTATGTTGCAAGAGTACCTTCTGTTGCTTCGTTAAGAATGTTTGCTATTTTAAATCTAAGGAATGGTTTATATTCAATTGCTTGTATGCTTGTAGATTTTACTTGCGTACAGAATTTTCTTACAGTTGCTTGATCAAGCATAACTGTTTTAACTCTTGAATGTGGTTCTATACTAAAGCCGTTCATATAAATTATTTATGCTATGGCGGGCCTGAAGAGATTCGAACTCCTGGCCTCCTGTTCCGTAGACAGGCGCTCTATCCAACTGAGCTACAGGCCCATTTATATATTAGCAGATAGTAGTGATATGTCAACCACAAAAAAAGGCCAGCATACGGCTGACCCTTTAATTTTTGATCTAAATTAAGTCAATTAAAATTGAACTGTTATTCCAAATCCTAATTCTGTATCAGTTGATTCCCAATCATTGTTTAATGATTTAGTTAATTTTGCTGATAATGACATAGATTCAGTTAGTGCTAATGATGTACCAATATTAATATGTGGTGCATCTTTGCTTATATCAAAATAATCACCTTCAATAGACTTTAGTTGGTAACCAACTTCAGCGTAAGGTTTAATAAGACCTAAGTCAATATTTGCACCTGCTGATGGAGTCCAATGAACAGTTGAACTGGCGAATGTATCTCCCCAATTATATTCAACTTCACCATCTACATATCCGGTGATACGACCCACTGGTATATTAAGTGTTTTGCCGACAGAAAGGCTATAATCACGGTTAGTTCCGTTATCAGCCAATCCAGCTCCAAGGTCTAAAGACCTTCCAATTGAATATACATTAATAGATCTTGATGTATCATTTGTTGATAATTCATAGCCTAAGTTGGTGCCTTCGGCAGCCATTGAGACAGATGTATTATCAAAGTTTGCGGCTTGTACCGCACTAGCAAAAGCGAACACGAATGCCGCTATAATTGTAGTCTTTTTCATATATTTTTCCTTTTTGAAATGTTTGGTGTGTGTTTGTGTGATTATATCGCTACGTGCAATATAGTGTAGTAAGTTGAATTCTGTTGCCAGGCTCAACTTACAAAACCCCTACATACCTAAATTAGGCTGCCATTGCCATTTCTGGCTCATAATTGTTATTTGCAATTATAAATTTCTTCGCGGTAACGGCGCTTAGATCCCGACAACTCCACTAAACCTATTAAATACCAGTCGAACCTATTTCAGCCCCATCAAAAACACTTTACAAGCAGTGACTTTACGTATCCTGTCTATTACTACGGCGTTTCGCCATTTGTACATTGTAGTAACTCTGTCCTTTATGTGTTGTCTCATCTATAAAGTGTTTTTGGTGGAGCTGCTCGGTACCGCCCCGAGGTCCTGAATATCGTTGAGTTCGTTTCAACATTGCTAACTGTATTTATGATAACACAAAACTAGTGTATGTCAACCGGTTTAGCGTTTATTTGTGTGGGTTCTAGGGATTTTGCCTGGTAATCAGCTATTGCTGCCTTAATTGAATCTTCTGCAAGTACACTACAATGAATTTTAACTGGTGGTAAAGCAAGTTGTTCTACAATATCTGTATTCTTAATCTTTTTTGCTTCGTCTAGTGTTTTACCTATAAGAACAGTAGTAACCATACTAGATGCCGCTATTGCTGAGCCACAACCGTATGTTTTAAACTTTACATCTTCAATTATATCATCTTTAACTTTAATTTGTAGTTTCATAACATCACCACAAGACGGTGCACCAACCATTCCGGTTCCTACATCTGCATCTTTATGATCCATTTTACCTACATTTCGTGGATTATTGTAATGTTCTAAAACTTTATCTGAATATGCCATATTTATTCTCCTGCAATACTATTTATCTAAATATCCGACTCTTTTACTATGATATTATTTTATTGATGCAAAAACATTATCGGGTGTAGTCACAATATATGGATCTGGGTCTTTTTCTGAACTATCTGGCTCTACAAACATTTTTTCAATTACGCCATTGTTTACAATCATTGCATAACGTCTACTACGCATATTAAAACCTACAACTGACATGTCAACTAACATACCCATTTCTTTAGTGAACTCACCATTTCCATCTGGAATTACTTTAACATTTTTAAGTTTATTAGTATCACGCCATGTATTCATAACAAATGAGTCATTTACACTAATACAATATATGTCATTTATTCCATTAGCATAAAAATTTGGTGCTTTTGCTTCAAATCCTGGTAACTGATAAGTAGAACAAGTAGGTGTAAATGCCCCTGGTAAACTAAACACTACAACTTTTTTATTTAAAAAAATTTCATCTGTTGTAAGATCTGCCCATGTTGATGGCAATATCTCACATGAATTAGGTTCAGCTGAATTACTTGGAACTCTAACTTTGAATGTAACTGATGGAACAGTACTATTTTCTTTTGTCATTACTATATCCTTTCTATTAATTATGTATATTATATGCTAAATCATCACGTTTGTCAAGTATTTTGAATAAATAGTTATATTATGCTAGAACAACAAACACTCCAATTTCAACAATTTATAGAACCATTAATAGGTTTAGGTATTACTGCGGTAATAGTATTGTGGCTTAAAGAAGCTGTAGGTGACATTGTAGCCAGTATACGTTGGAAAATGAAACCAGGTTTTGAACCAGGTGACGAAGTATATTTAGACAGTGAAAGAGCTACAATTATTAGTATAGGATGGAGAGAGACCATATTTGAGATAGATAATGGTAGAGGTAAAGTATGGAGATACATTTACAATAAACGAATGCCTATACATAAACTAGAAAAAGTAATCGTTGACAAAAAGCCAAAATAAATTATAGGCAAATATGAAAAAATACAATACAAAAGAATTACAACAAAAAGATTGGAATTATAATATTCATCCTTTTACGGATTTTTCCAATCGTGACCCTGCATTAATAATAGCATCATCAGATGGCAAGTATGTATATGACAGCGATGACAATAAGTATTTAGACGGTGCGGCTGGCCTGTGGTGTGTAAATATTGGCTATAATCATCCTGTAATGAAAAAAGCAATTGCTGACCAACTTGATGAAATACCTTATTATTCAACATTTGGATCAACAGTTTGTCCACCATCTATAGAACTTGCCGCAAAATTAGCAGAACTGGCACCTGGTGATTTAAATCATACATTTTTTGGCACAGGTGGATCAATGGCAAATGATACAGCAATACGTATAATACACTTTTACTTTAATAAACTTGGTAAGCCTACTAAGAAAAAAATTATCTCACGTGTAGATGGATATCATGGCAGTACATATATGGCTATGACATTAACAGGCGTAAAATTTGACCATATTGGTTTTGATCTTGCTCCTGATTTAGTACATTATATATCATGCCCTAACAGTTATAGAAGAATTGAAGGTAACAATCCAACTAATGTTCGGTTAGTAACATTTTGTAATGAATTAATAGAAGAATTTGAGAACAAAATACTTGAACTAGGACCTGATAATGTTGCGGCATTTATAGCTGAACCTATCATGGGTGCTGGTGGTGTTATTGTTCCTCCACTGGGCTATCATAGAAGAATGAAAGAAGTATGTGAAAAATATGATATACTATACATTGCAGATGAAGTAGTAACTGCATTTGGACGACTTGGACATTGGTTTGCATCTGAATCAGTATTTGGTATGGTGCCTGATATTATTACATGTGCTAAAGGAATATCATCAGCATACATTCCACTATCAGCAACTATATTGTCAGATAAAATTTACGATGTAATTAGTGATGGTCCACAAGAAGATGGAGCATTATTTACTCATGGATTTACATATGCAGGACACCCTGTTGCGTGTGCGGCTGGACTTGCTAACATTAAAATAATGGAAGATGAGAATATGCTAGAACATGTACGTGAAGTTGGACCATACTTTGAAGAACAACTAAAACAAATGACTAAACATTCTATAGTTGGTGATGTACGTGGCAGTCATTATATGCTATGTATGGAGCTAGTTAAAACAAAAGAAACTAAAGAATCATTTGATAGTAGTATTAAAGTTTGCGATAGGGTTGCTAAACACGCCCAAAGTCATGGCTTAATGATTAGATCAGTTGGAAATCATCTTGTTTTATCGCCACCATTAATACTTACTAAAGAAGATGTAGATTACATAATAACAACGTTAAATACAAGTTTTAATGCTACTGAAAAAGACTTAATAAAAGAAGGAATTATATAATATGAAACAAAATATAAATTGGCAATTAGCAGAACT
>Ga0315334_10000977_pt1 | contig 17608 bp, 17 predicted proteins | sample M150034915metaG_FD_205555 | JGI IMG/M metagenome (GOLD analysis project Ga0315334, IMG submission 205555) | Ammonia-oxidizing marine archaeal communities from Monterey Bay, California, United States - M1 500m 34915 | ecosystem: Environmental > Aquatic > Marine > Intertidal zone | place: USA... | reverse complement strand
TCGTTTTGCCCAGGGGCATACAGCGAAGGCAATCTGGCTTTAACAAGTTTTGACGGTTTGCCATCTTTGGCACGTTTCTCAGCCGCCGCGGCTAACTTGGCTTCTTGCCTTTGTCTTTTATATTGTAGTGTTGATATTCCGTTTGCGGCCATACTAATATTTATTCAATTATATCGAAATATCTTCTTCGGCGCCTGCGTCTGGTTCTGCTTCTCCACCTTCGGCATCTAAATCTTCACCGCCAAGGTCACCGCCACCTAGAGTATCTAGGTCAGCACCTAATCCGCCTGGTGTAATTCCAGCACTTCTAAGTGACTTACCACCTATTATGTTTTCTGAATCACCTTGTTCTTCACGCCACATTACTTCGTTTTGTTTCATTTCTTCTTCAGTTAAACCTAAGAATCTCTCTATAGCAAATCTCTTACTAATATAAGGAACGCCGTCTATTTGAGCAAAGTTACTAATTCTACTAGCATCTATATCACTTTGTCTATAACTAGCAAAATTTTGAGGCTCATTAAAGTCAATATCAAATATTGAATTATCAATATTAACACCTCTCCAACGTAACCACAATTTAAATTCAGCATCCATTGTACTTGCTACTAAACTTTGTAACCTCATACAATACTGATTAAATCTATGTTCTTGAATTAATGCTACACCTACTTTACCATCTGCTACTGTATTAGTAGCATCATCACCTGATGTAGGCAGATATGTTGCCGGTATTCTTAAACCTCTGTACAACTTATTAGTAAAGTATTTTAAGTCTGATATCTCACCAAGGTTTTCACCACCTGGTAATGTTTCAACTTTAGAACCTCTGCCTTCTGCTGTTTGAGGGAAGAAATAATCTTCGTTTATGCTTAATGGATTATAAGTAGCATCCATCATACTTTGTCCACCACCTGTTTGTGTTGGAATACGTCTTTGGTGAATTTCGTTTTTAACTCTTTCAACATAGCCCATTGCCATATGTGTCGGCATATTACCTACGTCAATATAAAATACTCTACGTTCTGGTGCTCTTTGTACTCTGTATATAATAATAGCATCTTCAAGTAATTCTTTTTGCTTAAACACTTTAAATATGTTTTCTAATACACTTGTACCAAATGGCCAGTTAGCATCTAAGCCTTCTGTTAAACTTAAATGTACAACGTTTTCAGCGTCTATAGAGTTTTCAGTTGTTTCTGTTTGTCTGCCACTGTAATGACTAGCATTATTATAACCAGTTGTTGTAGAACTAGGTTGCATATTTGCTGTTTCTGTATGTTGAGGTGCTGTAACTGTTAAGTTTTCAAAGTTAGGAGCAATATCTTTTAATATATAAACTTCTGGTGCTTTGCCTTTTGCTTCGTTAACAACAATCTTTATTACGTTTTGTGGCTCAACCCAAAACCATTCAAATGTTTCTGGGTCTCTAATAAATGTTTGGTCACCATACTTTAGTACGTTACGAAACATTTTAAAAATTCGTTTATTAAAATCATTTAAACTAGTCCAATTTTTAAGTTGTTCACTTAAAACTTTTACTTCTGTTTCTGTTGGATCTTCTTTAAATTTAAATGTAAATGGCGTTCCATTCTCTGGTGACTTCATTGTACAAAATTCTGCTAAAATATCAATTGCTGTATTAACTTCCGAGTCCATATCCATAGATTCATATTGAAAGTATCTTTCAATTCTATTTGGATGCCCGATGTATACTTCAGGTAATTGACTTTGGTAATTTCTAAATGCTGAATCTGGTGTATTGGCGCGACCACTTAAAGGACTAAGACTTCCGGTATCGACTGTTTTAAAATATTTTTTCCAACTCATATGCTCTATTTCCTATCCCATAATATGGGTACATTGATATTTATATATATTTTAACTTGCGGAGGCAATTTCCTGAATGCCTTTATTATTTTTTCTATTAACGCCGAGTATCTCGGATAATTTTGCAACTGTTGTATTACCAATTTCAAGTTGATTACTTACATCTTTTGATGCCAATTTTGCTAAATCGCTTAAAAGTCTATTAGTTTCTTTAATATTTTGTACTACAGACATAGCACCTGCCGCCGTTGACAGTTCAGAAGTTGGTGTAATAGTACCTCCTGTCCTTGGTGTAAACAATTCTGGCCCACGTTCGCCAACAATATATGGATTACCCATTCCAACTGGACCTCCATATTGCTTTAACCATGAAGTTTGTGGCATCTGAGCATTGTCTAAAACTGAATTAAAGCCAGAAATCCAACTTCGCTTAGATAAATATTCATTTGGACGTCCATCTCCTCCACCGGCAGTTGTTGCTCTATATCCTGCCGGAGCGCCAGTATAATCAATAGCATCACGGAAGATATTTTTTAAACTATTTAAATTAGAACTATATGCACTTCTGGCGGCATCGTTTTGATCAAAACTATATAAATCAGACATAGATTGAGCAAGTTCTCTCGGTACTCCTAAAGCCATTGTATGAGTATAGTCTGATAATGGACTGGCTTTAAACCTTTCCATCATGGCGATCATGCTCTTTATCTTTTTGTTAACCTTCTGCCACTCTTCTTCTACTGCCTTTTTTGATTCATCTGTGTTTTGTAAGGCTGATGATGCCAGTATTGCATCTTTTACAGAGCCAGTTGCCACACCAGATGTTAAAGAGGCATTAAGATCACCAACAGAAACCGAATCATCTGACATAATTCTATCAAATGTCTCGGTGCCGGGTTCTACGCCGAACTGTGACATAGTATTGCCTTCTGATGCGTGTTGACCTGCTATTATTTCTTTCTTTTTCGTTATGTCTAGTCCAAACAAATACGCGATTGGGTCTTCAGCAAAAATTCTTAACTCAACACCAATTCTATCAAAACCGTCAATTACTGTTTGAATGTTTGTGCCTATATCTTTACCTATACCGAATTCTTCTGCTAACATTTGTATTCCATCATGAACACCGGACTTAATACTCATTGTTGCTTCTGTTAAAGTAGCCGCCATAAGCATAATTGCTCCACCGGCGCCTTCGGCTTCTTGACTAGTAGTCTCTAGTCCTGCGGCTTCTGCATCTCTTAAATTAGCAAGTTTTACATTAAATTCTTGAACACCGGCACCTGCTTCTGTCATTACATTAGCAACTCCATTTGCACCATAAAGATGAGCAAATTCCTTACCGGTCTGTTCGATTTCAGGTGTTAATTGTGCGAGGCCTCTAAAAAACTGTTCTTGATTTATTGTTCCTGTTGCCATGGCATTACTTAACGCCCACATTCTGTCTGCTACTTCGCGATTACCAGCCGCAAAATTCTTAATAGTCTCATTACCAGCCGCCATCTCAAACGCTAGAGATTTATTGGCCGCTCCTGCCATAAAAATTTGTGAAATTGCTGAGTTTGGTCCACTAGCAGAAAAAACCATCTTTAAGGCTTTACTAGCCGCTTCTGTGGCACCTTCTAAATATAACATAGCATCTGCTCTTAGTTCAGATTGAGCCAATTCGTTTCTTACAGCATCCCTATTTTCACCTGTTAGACTTACTAACTGCTCTAAGTCTGTAGTATATTGTCGGAAAAGTTGACTTTGTTGAATATAACTCATATTTTGAAAAGCAGTATTTCTTGATTGCATCGCTATAAACTTGGCTAATTGTTCTGCCTGTTCATCATAAGTTATTCCTAAAGCATAAAGGGGTCCACCTATAGTCCTGTGTACTTGATCTGCTAATTGTACAAATCGTCGAGTACCTAGTGAAACTGATCCACCAAATGCTGAAAATGTTTTAGCATTTTGTTGAACTATTTGTGTAAATGAATTCATTGTTAAACCTAAAGCATTTATCTGTGATGCTGTCCTAACTATATCAGCATTGTAATTTGCTCCACTTTGACTTAATGCTACAAAACCGTCATACATATTTTGGGCATAAGCGGCAATGGCCATAGCGGCCGCTCCTGCGGCGGCGCCAAGCATTTTTAAGCCTGATCCTACCATAGGTAACTTTGTTCCTAATACTTGAAGACTATCTGCCGCTCCACCAAGACCTTCGCCTAGTGCTGAAGCACCTTGTTGTATGGCTCTACCTAATGAATCAAAACTAGCAGGACCTCTAACAAGATCACTTATTACGTTACCTGTATTTTTTACAATTTTACCTAAAGAATTTGCTATCATTTTACTTCTATCAAGAAGACCGGTATTAAGTTCGTCCATAGTATCGTCAAAGTTTCCTGACCAGGACTTCATTGAAAGATTTAACTCTTTGTTTGTGTTAGCAAGATTTTTAATAGCATCTTGGGTTCTTTTAACTTCGGGATCTCTTTTTGGCGTTCCTTTTGCGCCAGCCATGTCTTCAACCGCTTTTAATAAGTCTCGAAGAGTTTCTTCGGTTGCTACATCACTGATTTCGATTTCGTTATTATCTGTATTAATTCTTATTGCCATGTTTCCATTTCACCATTATATACTCATATAAATAATATAACTAATTACTATTATATTGTATTTAGCGGAGAAAAATCCATGGATAATAAAGAAACAAATAAAGATATGCCAAAAATGGCTACAGAGATAAAAACATCGGAAATACCGATTAATCCATTACAAGCATATTTTCGTAGACCAGCAATTTATATTTCATTACCAAGTAAGGGTGAATTTAATACCCCTGATGAAATTGAAATTCCTGAAAATGGAGAATTAGCAGTCTACCCAATGACAGCAAAAGACGAGATCTTAATGAGAACGCCTGATGCCTTAATGAACGGTGCTACTACTGTTGAAGTTATTCAAAGTTGTGTTCCGGGAATTAAAAATGGTTGGAAGGTTTGTGCTTTAGATGTAGATATGGTTCTTGTTAGTATTCGAATTGCTACATATGGAAATACAACTGACGTTAAAGGTGTGTGTCCTAAATGTAACGAAGAAAATAACTACGAACTAGACCTTAGTAATATTATTGATAAAGTTACAATACCATCATACACACCGTTAATCAGTGTTAAAGACTTAAAAATACACTTTCAACCATTAACGTACGAAACAGTTACTAAAGAAGCCATTAAAAACTTTGAACAGCAAAGAATGATTCAAGGTATTGCCCAAGACGAAGGTATGACAGAAAAAGACCGAATTGACAAATTCCAAGATGCTTTTGTTCGATTAACTGTATATTCTGTTGGCATTCTTGCTGAGGCTGTTGGTAAAGTTGAAATGCCTGACGGTACAATGGTAACTGACCGAAAACAAATACAAGAGTTTATAGCAAATTGTGATAGGGATATTTACAATAGCATTAAAGAGCACTTAGAAAAGAATAAAAATCAATCAACTATTGATCCTATTCAATTCGAATGTGGTGGTGCTACTGATCTAGAAGGTAAAAATACACCTTGCGGAGAGAAATGGACTCAACCATTTACTATAGATAACTCAACTTTTTTCGGATAAGGCTTTTGGCACTAGGCAATGATAACGTTGTCAAGTTGCTCCAACAATTTGACAATGAGTCAAAAGCCCTACAAAAAGATTTGTTGGAGACTACCTGGTATATGAGAGGCGGCATATCGTACAACGAAGCCATGGCATTATCACCGGGTGAACGAAAACAAATACACGACATCATTAAACAAAACATCAAAAACACCGAACAAACTAAACTCCCGTTAGTATAAAAAAGGAATTCGCTATTTAGATAACCGTATACCAAATAACATATTAAAATATGTTAGTACAGTTGTTTAAATAAATCTATGTATACAAGATATAACGTGGTTAACAAATTATCCAAAGATGTTTATTGTACGGTTTTTTCATTAGAAGAAGCCCAGCAAGTCGTGGATATGGAAAAAATAAATCATCCACATTGGGAATTAATCGTAGAAAAAATAGAAGTAAGTTCAATTAAACCAGGATTCGGAAGAGATCCAGATTTACACTAGTTTATATTAATAACATCAACTTCGTTGATGTGTTTTTTCGCTTTCGCTCAAAACATTTTTATTTAATAACGAAATAACATTTCGTTATCATCTAGATATTTTGCCCATACTTCGCCCACTAGGAGCAAAGTACGGTTTGTCATCATCTGAGTAACTCACCCATCATATCCAAGAAGATTTAGTATTACTAACGGAGGCGGCGACCCGCTATCCCCCTACTTCTGCCTTCGCATAGTCACGGAACGTTCAGTATGTTATGATATCTTACATACTAATCGTTGAGGTTGTATCTGTTTCACAGAGCCTCATCCTTTGGCACTTAAAGTTAATGCCTTTACTTGGTACGACCCAGTATCCGAACACGGGTATCCGTGCCCTCAAGGGTATGTTTTCAGAGTACCTATATAGTTTTAAAAATTGCTGTTAATAGTATGTTATGCTAGGCACATAATGTTTTAACCAGATCTGAATTTCTTGTGAAAAATTCCTCAAAATTTGATATGCGCCAGTTAGAGCCTGTGGTGTTTGACCAATAGTCTATGTAGTTTTTTGATTTTGATTTGTGCTTTGATTCTATAGCGATAAATTTGCCTATTTGATTGAATTTCATTATTAATATATTGAAGTCGCCTGGATCTGCTACATCCATAAGTTGTGATATCCATTCTTCTAATTGAGGAAGTGGTTCAGGTTGTAACAATCTGTGAAATGAGAATTGTTTATAAAACTTACATTCTGCATTAAATTTAGGAAAACTTTGTCCAGGTACAATGTCTCCTTTAAAGGCTCTTACTTGCCCTTCGTGTAATATTTCTTTTCTTGCTTTATTAGACCCGCCCACATAAGCACCAGATCCTGGTGCTCTTATAAAAGATTCACCATATAACCCTGACAAGAATTTCGCGACATCTCGTTCCCAGGCTGAACCTTTTGCTTTTTGTGGGCTTGGCATAAATTTAAGTTACTTTCTTAAGAAAAAACTCTAATTACATAGCGTTCTTTTTTTCTTGTATTTCTTTTCTACGTGATTTACCAAGTTTTGCTAAATCGCCTAAAGATTTACGAGCTCTAGTAGCCGCCGCTTTGTTACCTTTAGTATCAAATTTGTCAGCCTCTACTACATAATTCTCGTATGCCGCTGTTATTTGTTCATGTAATGTTGACATTACTTTCTCCTATGTTTAAAGACTGTGTACCACAGCCATTGTTATTTAATGTTCTAGGTGCCTACAGCCGCGATTTCTGAACTATTTCTGTATAATCAAATGCCACACGCCACAATTCTCTACTCTTATTCACAATTGGTGAGCGTCGATGTAACGTATATAACTGATCCATTATAAGAAAATCGCCTTTTTTAAATACAAAATGATTTTGGTATATAGATCTATCTAATGTTTTTTTATATTTTTCCCGTACTACATCTACATCTGTAGGTTTACCGTCTTGCCACGCTTTTTCTATTAATGGTGGTTGCCAATATAAAAACTCTTGGCCGTCAACTGGATGTGTGTTTACTGCTGACATACGTTCATCACCTTCGTGCCTAACCGGTTTATAATTATCTAAACTAGGATCATCTAATGCTTCTGCCTCTGACCCGTATATACCATGCCCGAAGTTGTTTAATTGTATTTCAATGGAACGCCAATAATCTTTTTCGCTTTCGGGTAATTCTAAAAAAGCATCTCGATTGTTTAATAAACTAAACACCGTATCAACACATTCGTCTTTACAATATAAAGCAATTAGTATTTCTTTAAACTCACTCAAGTGATGTACGGTGCCATTGCTATGCCAGTGTAATTCTGTTTCACCAAACATACCACCAGGCATTACTCTTGCTATATCAGGGTTATCTTTAGGATTAAAACTCGCACCCCACATTTTGTCATCATTAGTATCTCCAATACGTCTACAATAGTCAATTAATTGAGATTGTGTTAAATTTTGTTCGTGATGAATTGTGTAGCCGTGTTTTAATATTTTATTGACTTCGTTTTTTACTTCTAAATCAGTATGCTTTTCTACTTGTAATGCCATATATAATATTTATATTTCCATAGGGTACGTGGACAGCATTTCGTAGCCATCGTTAGTTACAAGAATTTGTTCCTCAAGTTTAACACCATCTCGTTCACCTACGGCTCCCATATAACTTTCTACAGCAAGAACCATGCCTTCTTCAATTGTTCCGTTATATGGATTCTCACCTAAATGTTTTGGATTGATACGCGGATATTCATCACACATTCCAACTCCATGTATAATACAAGGGTATGCCTGTTCCTGAAATTCAGTCGGAATTGTATATGAAGCCTCTTGTATATCTCTAATTGTTTTACCTGGTTTTATTAATTGAAGATTATATTGAACCTCATCATATGCTAACTGGTAAATTTCTTTTTGTCGTTTGGTTGGTTCTTTTGGTCCACAATGGAATGTACGAGATATATCACAGAAGTAACCCATTGGTCCTACCATGTCAGTATCAAAACCAACTAGGTCACCTGACTCTATAGGTCGCTGTGATGCTTCTTGAAGCCAAGGGTTTATACGTGGACCGGAAGCCAGCATTTGTCCTTCATGCCAACCACCTTGGTTAGATAAGTTAGTGTAATTTAATAATCCCCAAAGTTGTAGTTCAGTAACACCCGGCTTAAGAGCTTCTTCCATTTTTGCTATACCAAGTTCTGCTACAGCAATTGACCAACGAATACACTCGATTTCATCTTGTGATTTAATTATGCGAGCCTTTTCAGTAAGTGCCATACCATCTAATACTTCTAACCCTTTTTGTAAACAAGCACTAGTGACACTTGGATTAACAGACTCTATTGCTACACGTCGATTATCAGTACCAATTTCCTCAAGATATTCAACAAGATCTTTTGCGAAAAGTTGAGCGTTATCATTAAGAGTGTCTCCAGCATCAAAGAAGTTAAGAAGACGCCCTGGACAAGATCGGTCAATATGTGTGGTATAATCTGTATATGCTCTATGGATTATAGTTGGGCCTTCTTCACTTATAATGAGATATGTGGAAGGTACTCGTGCTTGAAACAATGGGTAAGTGTTGTAATTTACCGCATATCGTAAACTAACAGGATTAACTATTACTAAAGCACCAACGTTGGCTCTTTTTATTTCCGCACGAAGTCTTTTAATTCGGTATTTGTTAAGTCGGTTATGATCAATATTTGGCAGTTCTCTGAACTGCTGTAAGTCACTCCAGTTGTCATTTAATACTAAACTGTCAGGTGAGTTGTTCATACTTTTGAATGGTGCTTTACAATTACTTTACTTATAATTTGATCAACTGATGCATTATTAACAATGTCCGGTAGTTTACGTTTTTGAACTTTAATATGTCCACTAAAAAACAGTGGTTCAGTTACATGAAATATATAATGAGGCTGTTTATATTCTTGAATGGTATTAATAAAATGATTAGCAACGTCATTAGCATTAGCAGTTCCAGTATATAATAGGTAATGAAGTTCATCTTTCTCACAACTGGCAACATTTTTAACACCAGAAACTTCAAGTGCTACTGCTTCTATTAGTCCTGTGTAAACTTTAACACCACTTTTCATAAAAATAACATCATCAAATACTCTGCCTTCATAATACCATATACCATCTTCATCTCGAAGTTTATCGCCATCTGTCATCCAATCTAATGTTCCATATTTGTACCAAAGTACACCTTTTTCATCAAGTTTTAATTCACCATTATGAATTGTTTCTCTAAATCCATAAAAGTTTTTTATTGGATCTCCGGGTTTGTACACCGCTCTTGTGTGACAATCGGCTTCGGTACTTGCCATTACATTGTATAATGCTTTGAACTTAAATTTCTTTTCTATATTTCTAACAATAGTTTCTGGTGTATGCCCTCCAGCAAACTCCCAGTAGTCAATACCAGTCCAATTAAAATCCTCTGGGCAGGAGTCAACTACTCTTTTAACAGCATTAGGATATGATATACAAATATTAGGTTTTACTCTTTTTATTTCTTCTGGTACGTTGTCACCACTATTTAATATATGAAAACCTCCACCTACTTGATACATCCTTAATAAGTTATACGGATTATACGTTGCTGTAAGTCTTGGTGTACCTAAAACATATGGCCTTTTATCTTTTGTAAATTCAGGTGCTACAGCAAGTAAATGACCATTTAAAGACCAAGTCGTACATCCTACTATTGTTTGTCCATCTACCCCAATAGCCTCGTCATGCTCTTTAAAATCCCAAAAGGATGGATACATTTCAAAGAACTCTTTGGCTGTGGTTCCACTTGTCATATTTCTGTATATTTCATTAGGGTGTAAAATTGTAGGACCTGTTTCTTTTGGATCATTTAACATTTGTATTTCGTTTGAACGTATTATACAACTTGCCTTACAACATTTTATTAAGTTATCTATTTCTGTTTTAGATTGTGTAGCATCTGCCTGAGAGGCTGATCCGCCATTTTTAATACTAGCAAGGATCCATAAAAAGTCATCTATTGTAACGTTATCTTCTGCTATTATAAAAACAACGTGTGGGCCTATGCTGTGTTCTTTTAATCTTTCGATTTTAGCATCAAGGTTTGCGTGTAGTTCGCCCCAAGTAATCTGTTCAGTTGATGAACTTAGAAATATCTGATCATCACTTAATGGTGGTTGGTATTGTTTTAACATCTATTTCTTTTCCCTCCATTTATCATGGCGTTTATTATGTGCTTGTATAGTTCTGTCCATTATAATTGCTAAAGCAACAATAGACAATCCACTAATTACCCCTAAACCTAAGTATCCATTGCCTATTGAATTCATTACTTGGGAGCCTAGTCCTCGTACACCTATCATACTAGCAATAACAACCATTGCTAATGCCATCATAACTGTTTGGTTTATCCCTCCAAATATAACATTCCTTGCTAATGGCAATTCAATAAGTCTTAAAATATGTATGGGCCTTAACCCTAAGGCGTGTGCTGTTTCTGTTAAATCTTTATTAATTTCTCGAATGCCAATGTTTGTAAATCTAATCACTGGAGGTATAGCAAAGAAACATATAGCAATTAAGCCTGGAACTTTGCCAAGTCCAAATAACATTATAACAGGAATTAGATATACAAAACTTGGAATGGTTTGCATTAAATCTAGTATGGGTAAGATAATTCTATGAGCTATATTGCTTTTTGCCATTAATATTCCGATTGGAATACCAACTACTATACAAATAAGTGTTGAGACAACAACAATGGCTAGTGTTCGCATTGTGTCGTCCCACATACCTACTAGACCAATTAAGGTAAAACTAATTAAGAAACCTAGTATTAGTTTCCAGTTTAGTGTTAACTTCCAAAGTAATAAACTTATTACACCTAAAAATACATACCAAGGTGTAGCAAGTAATAGTTTTTCAAAGTGAATTAGTGTCCATTGAACCGGGAAGAGCAGTTCTGTAAACCATTCTCCCCAATTACTAGCAAATTCTCTGAAAGTGCTATCAATAGATTTTTTAAGGACAGTTATTGTTTCTCTATCTAAAGATGGGAAACTCACCGTTCATGACCCTTAATTTAATGTAGCACTAATTTTGCCAGCGACTTCCGGTGTTACCCATGTTTCCCAAACTTCAGGATACGTGGTTAAAAAATGAATAGCAGATTCTTCCGCTGTTGCTTGGTTATCATCTGCCCACACTAACATTTGGGTAACAACACTACCGCTAAATGATCTTGAAGCCAAATAAACCTTTACACAAGAACAAATTTCCGGTGTAACGATAGTTCCTGTCTTAGGTACAGGCCACGATGATACTTGTGGGTTAACACATTCATCAACTCTCAAAGCAATACAGTTAGTCCAGTTATCGTCACCAGCAAATCCTACTTCAGAAGGAAGAGGTCCTACTAAATTTAAACGACCTACAAATACTGTAGGTGTCCAATAATAACCAAAGGCACTTTTTCCTTTAGTTACAGCACCTTCCCAATGAGCATTCAAGCCAGTACCTGAACCTGGATCTATTACTTTCCAGCCTTTGGCTTCCATATCAAATGCTTTAAATAGGTTTTCATTACTTCCTTTGCAACTCCAACCTTCTGGACAGATTACTATGCCACCCTTAGAAGAATCTTCTGGATGTGGAAATAAATCTGGCCTTGCTAATACATCTTCAATTGTATTAAGACCATATTCTTCTGCCGTATAATTTGGAATGAACCAGCCTTCGCCAGCACCACCTATAACACCATCTCCTACTAACTCAAGAGACCCGTTGTTAAGAGCCTCGTGGGCACTATCACCGAGCGATGTCAACCACATCTCTCCAACTATATTAGGTGAGCCTGTTGTCATCATTGATTGAATAGTAGCATCGATGCCTCCTGGAACAATTTCAATATTGTGTCCATAACCATGTTCTAATATATAAGCATCAATGTTGGCTATCATCGATCCAGACTGCCAATTTAACTCGGCAATTTTAATATCATCTGCTCTTACCATGCTTGTACATAGGATGAGCAACATACTAATAATTGTTAATAAACGTTTCATTCGAAATTCTCCTATTAGTTAACGTTAACGTCATTGTTATAACTAGTAAACCCGTTTTCTTTAGTAACGGTAAGCACATTATTTACTCTACCAGCCAACTCATCCCGATGTGAGATAAGCCATATGCTTTTCTTTCTTTCTCTGGATATCTTTTTCAAGATTGCCAATGAACTTTCTACACCAGAGGTGTCCATGCCTGAGTCAATTAACTCGTCGATAAACAACAAGTTTATAGGTTGGTATAAATTTTCCCAGACATCGCGGAAAGACCAACTTAATGCTAAAATCAATCTATTCCTTTCACCCCTAGATAAATTATCAAAGTCGAGATCACGACCTAACTCTGTAATCTCAATTGATAAATCATTTTGGAATAGCACTTTATGTGGTAATCCAATTCTATCAAGATAGTATGTCAATCGCTTATTTAAGAATGCTAAATTCTGTTCAATAATACGTTTACGAACAAAACTATCTTTACTTGTTAATAATTTATATAGGAACTCTTGGTGTTCCTTTACGTTATTTAATTGATTTAACGTGTCAAACACTATCTCCTGAATGCCCGACGTCTCCATTTCAGTTATTTGTTCATTATAAGTGTTTTCTTCTGCCTGCTTATTTGTTAATTGGTCCTCAAGAGTTGTTAAAGTACTTTTATGATTATGTGCTTCTGTGGCACTTTCATAAAATGTTTCTGGTTTCTCTCCTACGTCAACTCTTAATTCTTTGTTGTCTATTACTTTTAGACCGGCATCTACTAATTTCTGTGCTATATCTTCTGTTTGCTTTTCAAGACCTAACAGTTTTTCTTTATAATCTTTTAAGTGTTTAATATCTTGTCCACAACTATCACAAGTATGATTTTTAACGTGTTCTAAACTCTCAGCAATTTTGTTTGCTTCTGTTGTAAGTCTTTCAACTACTCGTTCATTACTTGCTATCTCTGTTTCTAAATCTTTTTGTTTTCTTCTTAAATCTCTAAAGTCATTTAGTTTTTCATGCTGTTTTAATTCAGCATCAATGTCTACATCACCTAAGTCAGCAATCGCCTTTTCTAATTTTTGTACTTGTTCGTCTTTACTATCTTCCCATAACTTGCTTCTACGTTTAAGGTTTTCTATTTGTTCTTTTATATGAGCGTTTGCTTGTTCAACGCCTTGGATTCTAAATTCTTCTTCTTTAGCACTATCTCTATTCTGCCTTATCTGTTCTTTAAGTTTTTCAGACTTTTCACTTAATAAAGTAATACCCAATAGTTGCTCAATAATAGCACGTTGATCATTATTTTTTAAACTTAAGAAAGGTTCTGTGTAAGTGTTAAGTGCCACAATGTGTTTAAACATTTCGTGGCTCATTTCAAGTAAGCGATTTATATCATGTTGTGTTTCTCTGCTATCACCTTGAGCGTTATCGTCTGCTTCTTGCTCTTGTTCGTCAATATAAAATTTTAGTAAATTAGGTCTACGCCCACGTTCAATTTTATATCTTTTATCGTTCTTTTCAAACTCTAAACAAACAAGCATATTCTTGCCGTTTGTTTTATTAATTAAATTGTCAACTCTAATTTTAGTAAGTGCTTGTCCATATAGAGCATAACTTAAAGCATTAATAATTGTAGTTTTACCAGTACCATTTCTAGCACCGGTGTCATCACCACCCAGATCTAAGTTCTCTCCAAGTACAAGTGTTAAATCATTTCTATTAAAATCTATTGCCTGTGTGCTGTTACCCACACTCATAAAATTCTTGACTGTAATACTGTATAGATTAAACAAATTATAAATTCCTATAAATTTCTGTTAAGAGATCTTTATCATAAAAATCACTCTGTACTGCTTCAAGTTGACTATAAACAATACTGTCTACTGATTCAAAATTAATTTCTACTGTTTCATCAACATCTGTATCTTCTAATTTTTGTTGTATTAAACTCAATTCACGTATAGGATATTTTTCCATAAAGTTTTCTCGTATAAAATTAGCCTCTTCATAACTAATTTCAATATCAAGCACAACTCTAGCATACGTCTTTGGTAACAAATACTTGTCTGGATCATCTAATAGTTGTCCTAACTTTAATGTTTTATACTTTGGAGCATCTGGCCAGGTTGTATACTCGGGTTCTTTACCCCATTCTAAAACCATTATGCCACGTTCGTCGTCCCAAGCATCTGAATAATTGTGTGGGAAAGCATTACCAATATATGTAATGTTTCCTCTTGTTTGTCGTTTATGAAAGTGCCCACTAAAGGCGTGTTCTACACCACCAAAGTCCTTGTCATGTAGTTCGCCAACGTCGGGCATTTGTACCATAGCATTCATATAAAAGTGAGGAAGCTCTAGGTGTCCAAACATATACTTGGCTTTTAATTTCTTAATGCTTTTATGTTCGTCACCAACTAGCCATGGTACAATAGCCACGTCGCCGTCAACAGTAACCTCATTGTAGATTTTAATGTTTGGATAATTTTTAATCCATGCTATTGAATTATAATCTCGTTTATCACGATAATATTCATCATGATTACCGGGAATGAAAACAATTTTTTCAAATGCTTTACTTAAAGCATCAATGGCTTTAATACTATAATTGAGTGTGGCAACATTAATTGCCGCCCTGTGATGATGCCAATCGCCAAGAAACATACAAGTTTCACAGCCTTGTTCTTTACCTTGTTCAATTACCCAATTAACAAAATCTATACAATCATCATTAAATAACGATGAATTAGATTTATTGCCAAAATGAATGTCAGTAAAGGCGATCGCCTTCTGAAATAAGTTATCTGTCATATACCAACCTGTTTATGCTATTATTACATAAAGTAATATGCTTTGTCAATCTTTTTCTTCCGAAATCCTTTCCGAAAATTTCTTACCATGTTCTTTTTCCCATTCTTCTGGCGTTCCTCTCCATGTTGGACCGTCTGGGTTTTTGAGTATCATTCTTCCGGATTTAATTTCGTTTTCTGTTTGCCTTGTAAAACTTGGCATTAATCCTGCTTCTTCTAATATGTCATCTCTAATAATTTGATTTTTCTTTTCTAAATTTAAAACTCTTGTAAAACTATTTGTAATTGCCGCCGTATAATAAGCGAATGGATTTTGCGATTTTGATTCATCAAATTGTAAACCAATTTGTGCTAATTGTAATAATGCTGTACTTCGCATTTCATCATTATAAGTGTAACCTCTCCAGTTAGATCTTGTAGCATAACGTTCACATAATTTCATAAACATCTTGGCTAAATTTGGATTGATATTACCATGCTCTTTATTGAAATGCCCATTTGTTAAACCACCTTCCCAGTGGCTTTTTCCTACACATATTAAATCACCTGTTTCTTCATCAAAACGGTAATGTTTGAACGGAGGAAAATTACATCTAACATGATGGTCTGCTAATGTTTTAGGATTCTTTTTTCTACCCGGCTCTTCCGGAATGTGGGAGAATGTCATCACACGAAATACTACTTCATGCTTTTTAATCTTTTTCCAATCAACAGCAAATTCGGCTTGTTTTACTTTTTGCCCTTCTGCTATTGCGGCCATATATGCCAATTTCGCTTGTCTATCAGCCCTATTACGTTTGGCTTCTGCTGTGGTTCTAATGTTAACCCTCTCTAAATTAGGTAAAATAATATCGAATTGTGAGTCGGTTTCATCATCTACATATGAATTATAACTGTTTTTACTCTTATGAATCTCCTTTAAAAGATCCCTATTATTTAGATATTTCTTTCTAGCCATTTATTGACTCCTATAATTATATACTCATATAATAACACATATAAATACAAAGAGCAAGAACAAAAAAGGATTTAATTGACCATGGCTGAAGGTAGTAGCGAAAAAAGAAAAACTGACCTATATAAAACAGTAGGTAATGGTGCTGAACGAAATTATAATAAAATAGTTGCTAGTGATTCTAGAAAAGATCATCGAGTAAGATTATCATTACCACCTGGCTCACCAGGTAAAGATCTTTTTTATGGCCAAGCAACCCCAGATGAATCTAAACTATTAGAACCATTAAAAGAAAATGGTAGATTTGTTGGTGGAGTTGTATTTCCGTTTGTACCACAAGTTATTATAAACAACACAGCCACTTACAGTCCTCAAAGCCCTGCTCATACTAATTATCCATATCAAGTGTACCAGAGTTCACAAATTGGAACTATTAACTTATTTGGGCAATTTTCATCACAAACACCAGCCGAAGCAAGATATGTATTAGCGATTATTGTGTTTATGCGACTAGCAACAAAGAGTTTTAGAAACGCTGATCCTAATGCTGGTAACCCTCCAATTATATTAAGATTAACAGGACATGGTACTAATTTACTTCCGAGTGTTCCAGTAGTTGTACAATCATTTGATTTAACATTGCCTAATAATGTTGATTATATAACAATTAGTGCTGATCCTCAAGAAGATAATTTTATTACCGACGTTAAGTCTGCAGAACCTGACACTGAATGGGCTTTTAGACAACTTGGTGTTAACTCTAATTATAACCCTTGGGCAGTAACAGACCGAGTACCATCAATGACTGATATTTCTATAACGATGGTACCAGTATACAGCAGAAAACAATTATCACAATACAGTATAAAAGGTATAGCAAACGGTAGTAACTTAAATGGATTTATATAATGGCTAATTATTCAATTACTAGTCCATACTTTAATACATCACAATTTAATAATGAATTAAGTATTTTATCTGGTAGGGCAGTACCACACGAAAACGACGATCAGTCTTATACTATTGCAAAAGAATTTGAATTTCGTCCTGATTTATTAGCATACGATCTTTATGGTGATGCTGGATTATGGTGGGTATTTACTAACAGAAATCCTGATATAATTAAAGACCCTATATTTGATTTTAAAGCAGGAACAATAATAAGATTATCAAAAAAAAGTTCTTTACTTAAAGCATTAGGAGTTTAAAATGGCAACACTAACAATGGTACATCACGCTGATAATGGCGACATTACTAAAACACTTTATGCGCCAGGATTTGGTGAGTATATCGACGGAAAATTTGTTATAACAAATCCAGGTGATGTAATACCATATAGTGAAATTATAAAGAACGAGGGG
>Ga0315334_10000976_pt1 | contig 17619 bp, 23 predicted proteins | sample M150034915metaG_FD_205555 | JGI IMG/M metagenome (GOLD analysis project Ga0315334, IMG submission 205555) | Ammonia-oxidizing marine archaeal communities from Monterey Bay, California, United States - M1 500m 34915 | ecosystem: Environmental > Aquatic > Marine > Intertidal zone | place: USA... | reverse complement strand
CCGCTGATTAAACACAGTTTAAAAAAATTACAGCAGCTTGGTATTAAAAAAGAAGATATTCATCTGACTGATGCACCAGATGATCCTCAAATTGGTAATATTATAGTTGAAGTTTTCCCATATCACTTGGATATAGCACGTGTAAGAACGATTAGAAATTCTTCATTTATCAGTGGCACCTTAATGACGGTAGAGCTGAAAAGCGATGCTGAAGGTAATTATATTGATTAATTTTGAAAAATAATACAAAAAAAAAGAAAAATTCTGTTGTATATGCAGCTATAATAATTGGAATACTAGTTGTTTCATCGACGATATTTTTTGTATATTCAAATGATCAGGCAAAACTTAGAGGTCAGATGTTTGGTAATGAATTAAAACAAATTCAAGATGATTTAAAAAAAAATACCCATTCGTATGATACAAAACTTTCATTGTTTAAAGAAGGAAACCTTGATAAGGAGAAATTTTTAGAATTTGCTGAAAAACACAAAGATGAAATGGGTAAGATAATTTTACGTTATGATTCCCTACAAATTCCAAATGGTTTCCAAACGGCAGTAGATCTTTTTAAATTATCTTCTGAGACACAGTTAGAAAGTGATATTCAAATTATGGAGTGGGTTAAAACTGGTAATGATGCTGCACACATTAGATCTGATGCATTACTGCAGGAATCATTTGATTATGAGATGGCAGCATTAGCCGAGTACAAGTCAGCACAGGGACCAATAAACCCATAACTTCATTAATTATATCAATAATTATATCGTATTGAAAATATTAAGTGTATTTCTTATTTTATTGATCTTTGCGATACCTGATGTTTGGGCTCAAGTCAATATAGAAAATGATCAGTATTATGTTAGTAATAATGGTATAATGCACATAGTTGGTGAAGTTCTAAATGATTCGGACAAACCATTAAACCAAGTCAATATCTTTGCAACTCTTTATTCAGACGACAGCGTTATTCACCAAATAAATTCAGAAACTCTAACCAATGTAATCATGCCTGGGATGAAAGGAGTATTTGATATAATTATAACAGAAAATATTGATGGGGTTGACAGATATGTTTTAGATTTAGATTATAAAATAACCAATCCAAAAAGTCAGGTAATTGAAATTACCTCGTCTGAACTTAGATATGCTCAGTTTGATAATATTATCATAAAGGGGACTGTTGCAAACAACGGAGACATAACAGCCAACATGGTTAAAGTGATTGGTACACTGTATGATAAAGAAGGCAATGTTGTTGCTGTTTCACAAATAAGAATGGAACCAGACTACATCAGGGCAAATGATGAATCCTTCTTTTTAATGTCAGTACCTGATAGGAGCCAAACAGATATCATGGATTATTCACTTGTTGCTGAATCTGAAGAATATACTGCAGTGCCAGAGTTTCCCTTGGGTTCAGGTGTACTGTTGATAGCATCACTTTCAGCATATATCGTGTTAACCAAAAACCCATCAGCTGTAACAAGAAGTATATCCCGTCTAACCAACTCTACATGGATTTTAAACCGTTTTAATTAAATTATTTTTCAGTGATAAAATGACAATTTCCAATGGAATGAAAAAATTTTTGGACAGTCAAATTGAATATTATATTGCAGAAGCACAATCATACAAAGAAATGGCTCAGGAATATAGTCCAAAAATTGATTCAGTGCAGGATACTGCATTTGGTATTATAGTTGGCTCTATTTACTCAAGTTTTCTTCAAGCATATTCAAACCAGAGGCAGAATGTAAACTCGGAAGACATACAAGAATTCACAGAAATAATCATGATGAATGCTAGAATGATAAAAGATGCCATAATAGGGAAGCTTGGTTAATGAAAAACAAGATGCTCTCAGTTAGAGATAAATTTTAAAAAAAATATGAAAAACCGTGTCTGAAATAATTGCGTATGTAATAAGGCAAATAGTTGATAATGGAAATGCGGTGCAGATTTCATTGTCTGAAGATGTCGAAACAGAACCATTATCCCAAAAACAGTTAATCATGGAAAATGTATCCAAGAAATTAGACTCTGAAACAAAAGAGCAGGTTATGCCTCTTTTGGAAGCAATTCTTCATTCACAACCAACAATCAAAGTAAAAAGTTATGCCCAGACAAATATTACAATCACGATGCCCAAAAATAGATATGATAAGATGGGAAGGCCACAGGTTGGCGAAAAATTACAAGTAGATCTAAAAAAAGTTTAGAGTTCTTTTTCTATCTCAGATAAATTAGATAGCGGTAGAGAACAACTGAAATTCTTACAGACAAAAACACTTGTTTTATTTTGTTGAAATTCCTTTCCAGAAAAGAATGGATATTTAGATAATACTGCAAGATCCTTTTCATCTTTAACTAGAACCATGATTGAATCTGGTAGGAATTTCTTTCGCAGAATTGAAACAAGTTCAACATTACTATCATTAATTATGGTAATTTCGGTAGGTTTTTGGTAATACAGATACAATACGTTAAGTAAGTACCCAAATGCAAATGGATTTTCAGCCGCAGATATTGCCTGTGATTCAATAATTTTTTTGGTAATTTCTAAAAATTGTTTGTTTTGAGTTATGTGATACAGCCTTAACAATACGTATGCCGCAACAGAATTTCCAGAGGGCATAGAAAGGTCATAATTGTTTTTTGGTCGTATAATCAATTTTTCATGATTGTCAGCAGTAAAGAAAAACCCATTGGTAGAATCATCCCAAAAATGCGTTATTAGATAATTAGTCAGATTAGTTGCAAACAACAAATACTTTGGGTGTGAAGTGTTTTCAAACATGTCAATTGATGCATTTGCCATATTCGCATAATCATCCAAGTATCCGTTTAGTTTTGGCACCCCATTTTTGAATGTTCTATGCAAGATATGATTTTTCTCAAAATTACTTTCAAAGAAATCTATTGATTTTTTTGCCACATCAAGATACTTTGAATCGTCAGTTATCCGGTAGCCTGACAGGAAAGCAGAAACCATCAAGCCGTTCCACGAAGTTATAACCTTATCATCTTTTCCAGGCTGCTCTCTTTTGTTTCTAACTTCAAGTAATTTATCTGAACATTCTGAAATTATATCCTGTATTTCAGATTCACTCTTGTTAAATTTGAAACCTAAAGATGATGCATTAATGTTATTTGCAAGTATTGTATTCCCTTCAAAATTACCACCGTCTGTTATATCATAATAAATACAGAAAATTTCAGAATGTTCACCTAAAAATTTTTCAACTTCCTGTTTTTTCCATACAAATGTTTGACCCTCTTCACCATTGGTATCAGCATCCTGTGCAGAGAAAAATGTGCCGTCACTTGATGTCATTTCACGAATAACATAATCAAGGATTTTTTTTACAACATTCTCAAAAAAAGGATCCTTGGTAATTTGGAAAGCCTCAGAATAAACTATGGATAGCAACGCATTATCATACAGCATTTTTTCAAAATGAGGTACCAACCATCTTGCATCAGTAGAATAACGGTGAAAACCGCCACCAATCTGATCAAAGATTCCACCCTTTGCCATTTTTTTCAAAGTTAGCAATGCGAATTTTTCGAACTTGGATATTCCAGAAAGTTTTGAGTACCTAAACATGAATGATAAGTTAGATGCATTTGGAAATTTGGGCGCCTGACCAAAACCACCATATATAGTATCAGCAATCTGTAAAAGATTAATCGCTGCTTCATCAAGTATTGATTTATCAATTTCAGAAGGTGCGGTAAATTGTTGAAGCTTATCTAGATTTTGCATAAAGTTATCAGCTGCCTTTTCAATGTCTTTTGGCTTTTCCTTCCATGATTGAGCTAGCTGTCTGCATAGACTTCCAAATCCAGGTCTACCATACGAATCAATGGCAGGAAAATATGTTCCAACATAAAATGGTCTTTGATCAGGAGTTAGGAATACGCTTAATGGCCAACCGCCTTGACCTGTAGACATTTGGCAAACCTTTTGGTAAATATCGTCTAGATCAGGACGTTCCTCTCTGTCTACTTTGATATTAACAAAATTCTCATTCATAATTTTTGCAATATCCTCATCTTCAAATGATTCGTGTGCCATAACATGACACCAATGGCACGAACTGTATCCTACACTTAGAAAGATTGGCTTGTTTTCTTTTTTTGCTATACCAAGCGCTTCCTCATTCCATGCATGCCAATGTACAGGATTTTGAGCATGCTGTAATAGGTACGGGCTTGATTCGTTACCTAGTTTGTTTTCACTCACAAAACTTTGTGGTGTAATAAGCTATTTGTATCAAGCTTACACATGCATACAAGATATAATGGTATATACCGTCTAAAATTTAATCAGTTAGTATTATCCAAGAATATTATGGACCCTTCTAAGCATATTTGTTCAAATTGTAGAAGAATGATTTCTGCGCATAACGAAAAAGAACATCTCTATTGTACGAAAAAGATAATGGAAGATTTGGTACTTGCTGATGAAAATCGTAGACGTATGATAACTGAAGAGAAATCAAAAAAATCTTAACTCAAGTATCGTAAACTGCGTTATAGCTCGTATAAGCAGGTATATCAATTGTATGTAATCTGATTATTTCCAGATGGCACTATCATCACGTTTGTAAATTTCCACGTTAATTTGGCTAAGGAGTTTCTTCTTTGATTTATTCGCCTTTTTTTCATGGCTGTAGTCTTTCTTTTCCAGTAGTTCTTGTAGCCGTATCAGCTGCTTAAGGCTGAAATTTTTTAACTTGTTTTTTTCAACCTCGCTCAGAAGCTTTACTCTTTCCTTATCCTCATCAGTGAGCCTATGATCCATTAATTAGAATGATTTTGCATTGATTTTAATTCTTATTATTTACAAAAATTTAAGAAGTGATATCAAAGTTGAATATCATGCCTGAAAAGATGCGCGCTATGTTACTTTCAAAACTTGGTCCCGTAGAAACAAACCCGTTAAAGCTTACTGAGATTGATAGACATCAGATTACAAGCCCTAAAGAAGTTCTGGTAAAGATTGAGGCATGCGGCGTGTGTCATTCACAACTCCATTCGATAGAGGGAGACTGGGAAGACATTGGAATACCACCTACGTTACCAACAGTTCCAGGACATGAAATTGTGGGAAAAATAGTAGAGATTGGTAACAATGTTACAAAATTCAAAGTAGGCGAAAGAGTAGGAATAACTCCCTTGCTTGGTTCTTGCTTGGATTGTCAGTACTGTAATGATGGCAAGGAGTATCTTTGTGAAAAGATGGATGTCACCGGAGAATCTCTAAGGGGTGGATATACTGAATACATTACTGTGTCAGAGGATTTTGCAACTAAAGTACCTGATACAATGAAACCTGAATATGCAGCACCATTATTTTGTGCTGGTATAACAGCTTACAAGGCGGTAAAGGCTGCAGAGCCTGAAAAAAATAAAAAAATTGCAATTTTTGGTATAGGTGGAGTGGGTCACATGGCAATACAATTTGCTAAAATTGAGGGATGTGAGGTTAGTGCAATTTCAAGGAAAGAAAAACATCTTGATGTGGCAAAAAAGTTAGGAGCTGATAACGTTTTTGTTTATTCATCTAGCCAAGAACAATTTCTGCAGAATGTTAACAAAAAATATGGTTTGTTTGACGCTGCAATTGTTTTTGCACCAGTTGATGAGGTGACAGATACAGCAATCAAATCAATCAAAAAAGGAGGGACGGTAGTTGTTGCTACAGTTGGTAAGATTCCTAATTTTTTGGCGTTTGAAGAAAAAACCATCAGAGGAACCTTGATAGGCTCTAGAAAAGATATGGAAGATGTGATCAGAATATCGGATAAAAATAAACTTGAGGTGGTTACAGAAACTTTTCCACTTGAACAAGCGAATGAAGCTTTGATTAAACTTAAGAATTCAGAAATAGATGCTAGAGCAGTTCTTATTCCTTAAAATATCTGGTTTAACTCTAAAACTCATGAATTGTATAATATGCCACCATACAGATGAGATTCATGAATCAATTGAAAATGATTCGCTAGTAAAACGTGGTAAATGCCTGATACCAACTTGTCATTGCAGACGGTATTCCGACGCTATAAAAAAAATTGACGAAGAATTACTCTAAAAATGGTTCATATATGAAGCGGCAAAATGATTGGTATGGAAAAGCATATTCCTCTTGATGACACAATAAAGGGTCTTAATGATATTATGTCTAGAGTTAATGGTCTTGAAGTTTCTTCCACTGACGAATATCAAATGGCAATGGTAAGCGTGCTTAAAACGCTTGTCCAAGGAGAAATGAACCTGTTCAAGGAATTTGAACATCTCAAAAAGGCAATTGATCTAGTTACTTTGGAAATGTTCAAGATTAAAAATAGAAACTAATCTTCGGATTCAGGCTCTGGTTCAGGCTTGGTTGTTCTAACCGTAGTACTAAATACATCCTGATCACTATCATCAAACTGATTACAAACTGGCTTATACCTAGAAATTATTTTATTTTCTAACTGCCTTCTCTGAGATTCACTAGATTCCCACATTGGATAAATTGAAAGGTATAGGTTTTCTTCGTTTCCAGCATGTGATAACCAACACTTGAATTGAGCATTTTTTGTAAAAAAATCTTCAGCCTCAGTTTTTCCTGTTTCAGCAACATAAAGCATGTTAAAAACGTCCTTGTGCTTTGAAAATATAATGTACACAACTGCTTCCATCGGAGGTCCCCATTCTGAGAGTTTGATTGGTCCAAGGAATTCATAGTGAAGAATTTGGATAGACAACTGTATTTACTAAAAAGTTATTACTTTTCTATTTTCCGTTAGTTTTGCTGATAAATAATTGCTGGATGGATCCATCTTAAGGATTAAATTCGACCAATTTAGATTCAAAATTAATGAAAGAGCCTCATCACTATAGAAAAGTTGGATATGGGATGATTATGGTAGCAGCTTCACTGGCCATGATTGGTATTTTACAATTGACCATAGGTCCTGATGTTCTTTTTGGTGATACGATACAAAGACAGCAGGTAGCCGTTTTTGAAGATTGTAAGGCTAATGGTTTCTTGGACCCACAATGTGCTAAATGGTTGGATGAAATGCAGTTACAAGAATGTAGGGAAAATAAGGACGTTGACAGTTCAGAATGTAGAAAGTACAGGATGTGGGTAATACAGGATGAGGAATTAGAAACAATAATGAAGAATGCCCAGAATGAGGAATAGCTAAACTACAGGTAACCGTTTGAATAATCTTCCCACATATTTTGCTTAGTGGTAAGTTTGTTCATCTCATACAAGGCTCCAGATATTATTCCAGCGTAGAAAAACGTATAGAGGAACACTTGGGAGTGAGTGGGATCACTCTGTGTAAGGCTAACAGAAACCATTGAAAAGAAAACAAATGTACCAACAAATGAAATAATCTTACCCAAATAGCCGCCTCCCAACCCAACAATTTTTCGTGTTGCCGCAGCCATCAAAACAATGCTAGATACAATTAAGAATGTAACACCACCATTGTATGTGATCAACTCTATTGCCCACTCGATGATACCAATATCAAAAGGAGAGCCGTCAGGTACCATGCTGCCACCATGCAACGCAAAATTTACAGAACTGAAAAGACCACCAATAACGAAGAAGAATAGAAACATCTTGACAATTCCACGTTTGACGGGACTACGCGTATCTGAAGGTTTCATTACACGCTCAGTAATTTTTAATCCATAAAGAAATCCCACGATAAATGTTGGTATAAACATAATATTCACTAGCATGGGCGTTTCTGCAGTGATACTTTCAATTAAAGGCTGAAATGCTACAAAAAGACTCAGAGCAGATATTGCTGCTATACAGAAAATTACAAAAGTGGAATAACGCACAATGATTGAATCGGACTCGCTTGTAGCTAACCAATTTGACATATCGATTATTAGAAAAATATGGATTAAATGGCAAACAAAAAAATCATTTAGTCAATTGATCAATTCTGTTTACCCATAAATCTGTGATATGCTCGATAGTAAAAATCGGGTACTTGGGAACAGATTTTGCAGTAAAAAACGTTTAGAATCCTGCTGCTAGTGGGTTTTCAGGCTTCATTATTTCACGTAGAATTATAGTGGCAAAAGATCCTCTTGAAAGCGAAAATGATACAGTGTCATCTTCAACTGTATATTCTTTACATTTTATAGAGGAGTTTCTAAAACCACCTTCACTACTTGTTTCCTGCATTTCTTTTGAAAAAAAATCCTTTGATGTGATTTCTTCATCTTTTAATATTTTTTCAATATAATAATGAAAGCGAGTTTTTTTGTAGTATGAATAACCAACAAAAGGAATTGTTAATCTTTGAAGAGGATCATTTTCAAATTTTCCCAAATTAGCATTTTTATCATAACAAACATCATTAACCTGAGGGAAAAACACTTCTTCACCATTTTCAAAAGACATGCTTAATGTTTTATTAAAAATAAATGACTGATATGACTGAACAAAAAACCGCCTTATCGATAATGGCAAGGCGCGTAATGCCCTAACTGGATTGTTATGCTCTATCATCTCCTTCAAGACAATTTTTTCTAGATCCATTCTATTTGGAATCATTTTGAGAGCTTCAGAATATTTTGATTTGTCAGCCATCATTTTTCGTAATGTAGTATTCTGTGTTGTATCATATTCAGAAGTAAATGATAGTAATAGATGGACAGCCTGCACAAAATCCTTCTGGATCAATGCCTTACCAATTAAGTGAGTAACTGGTCGGCTCGAACCGAATCTTTGATAACCATAAAAGTTCAAAACTTTGTCATATTCCTCAAACTGTGACAATGTATCAGATACTCCGCTAATTTTTATCTTAAAATGATTTCCAACCATCTCTTTTTTTGATAATGGTTTGCTTGTAAATCCGATTTTTTTTAAACTGTATCTTGATTCATTAATCAAAAAATCATGTTTAATTTTGTTTGTTGTGACAACGAATTGTTCAGTTATAGCTGATGCATCTTTTAGACCAAGAGATTTGAACCTAATTCCATATTTTTTAAAAATCTCGCTTAGTGCGTGTCTAGTGTCAATTCCATTTTTTTTTAATTTACAGACTGCATAGCCAAATTCTGAATGGATCTGAGAATGTGCTTTTTCTGAAATGATTTCTGAGACGACAAAATCCTCGTTTTGCTTTTTTATTGTTCCTCCACAACCGGGAAAATTTGTTGTGTAGACTGATATTCCTAGTTCAGAGTCAATTTTTGGAATCACACTATTGTCACGGTGATGAATTGGGAAACAGCGATTTCATTATTATACACGCCTAGAAGAACCTTATGAATACCAGATAACGCATTCTCACTTGCAGTGATTTGTATCGGAATAGTTTTTGAGCCGTCATCAAGATATAGTTCCTTTGGTTCGGATGTGACAACAATATCTGAAAATAGAGATGTTGTGGATGAATTCACAGTAATACCACCAGACAAATCGCTTGTAGTCGAGATAACGTAAAGCATGACATTTGCTGTTTGGCCCTTCTCTAGTGTAATAGACCGAGTGTCTATATCAATTGAAAAAGGAAGTGATATTGATGTATCAACAACACCAATATTATTTTCCACCCATTCAGTAAACCATATTTTTTTACCATCTATTGCAAAATCAAATACCTGTGCAACACCACAATATTCAATCCCTTCACAGTCAGACCAGTTTGGATTTCGTGAAGGTACTGTGTATTCTACCAAGGTCTCAGTGGAGGGATTAAAGACACCAATACGATTTGCAGTCTGCTCGTTCATAACTAGATTGTCGCCAGCGTGTTCAATCCAGTATGGTCTAGATATTGGAGATTTTATGAAACCGGAGGCATTACCGTAGGAATCAATTGTAGGTACTGAAGTAACATATTTTGTAAATTCCTCCGTTACAGGATCAAAGCTGAAAAAATAACTGCTTGTCGTATCAACTATCCATATATTTTGATTCGGTCCAATCGCAACTCCATTTGGTGTTGTCATCCCAGATGGGAACTGAAAAAATTGAACAAAATTTTGTAATAAAAGACTGTCAGCTTGTGATGATATTGTTAGTTGTGATTCCCATTCTTTGTGGTCAAATTTTATAAGAATGCCAGCAGGATTCTCGTAGTCAGTATAACTGCTCCAGTTTGTATACCATATGTTATCCTCTGAATCAACTGTAAAGTCACTGGTAAAGCCATCAAGAGGTGAGGGTATTGATGCATAGGATAATTCACCCAGCTGTGAATAGCCAAAAATAGTTAGCTTGCCTCCAGTGAAATCATTTACTATGACATCTGAGCCATCAACAAGTAATTTTTGAGGGAGTGAAGATATGTCCTCTACAATTGGAAAATTAATTGTATTGTATGTTTCATCAGCTATTGAGAACCTCCATATAGAATCTGATGCTTCATCAGTATACCAAATAGCGCCGTCAGGTGAATAATCCATACCCCACATCATAGAGCGTAATTTTTGCTTCAGTTGACTTTCAGCATCTACCCATCTTGAATTGGTATATTCAGTAAATTTCTCCGTTACTGGATCAAATTTTGCAATATTACCAGTGTTTGTCTGTGCAAACCAAACTGTACCATTAGGCTCCGTTGTGATTGCAAGAGGTTGAGTACACGCTGTTGGTATCTTAAATTCTGTAACGAAATCAGTTGATTTTGCCTTATCATTTGTACCACAAAACTGTGGTCGTTCATCATCAGTGTAACCATCTCCTGCAACAAAAACTTCTAAACCATTATCCACAGAAGATTTTCCAGGAATAGCAATTGTAATTCCTGAAGCCAACATAATTCCCGCAACAACCGCAAAAAAGATTATTCCTTTTTTTCTTGTTTTCACAGTTAAAATCCAAACATATCCATGTTATATCTGATTATAATCAAATGCCAGAAGAATTACATGAGTTTCAAATCGCCAGTTATCTTATCAATTTTTTCCTCAGGTGCAGGACCTAGGGAAATGCAAGTTACTGTTCCAGGTGCAATCTGTGTGTGACCGGCGTCAGTTACTTCAGACCAAGGCACACCAAGCTCAATTGCGTCCTGCTTAATTTGTTCAAGTTCTTTTAGATTCATAACTTTTAGTACAATCTTTTCCTGACCTTTCCACCATTCTGAGAACCATTCAGGATTTGATTTTCTAACATGTTCCGCACCTAATACGCAAGCATGCCCAACTTGGGCAGCAATTTTTCCCTTTCCCATATCAAGATCAGTTCTTACCACAATAACCTGCTTTATCGCCATATGCTTACAAGAATGATGTATTATGAAAAACTTTGCAATTTATTCAAAATATTATTTATGAACGACTCTATGTTATCTAGCGATCTTTCTAGTAATCGTTAATGTCTCTTAATGTCTCTTAAATTATTTTATCAAATAAGAAAAGAAGAACTTTCTTAGACTATCAAGCAGTAAGTTTACCTGATAGTCCTTAAGGTCATTTAATCAGAGTTATCTTTTACTTGTTTAATAAAATTGTCAACGCATTCCGTTGCCTGGTACTGATTATGATCAAGCATATCTTTCTCACATATTGGACAAATTATCTTTTTTGTAGAACTGTAAACAACAGGATTAGTTGCTACGTTGATAAATTTCTCCAAGCATAAATTGGTCTGTCGCTTATCGTGTTGGTCAAAAGCCTTTCTACAGGTTGGACAGAATATTTTTTTCATTTTTCAGTAAGGTAATAATGTAATTCCGTATAGCAATCTACACAATAATCTTTTTCATCAGTATGCTCACAATTATAGACTTTAGAAACGTGATTATGACATTTTGTACAAAATGACATAAAAAGCATTGAACTATCACGTTAAAAAATTAATACGTACTCTCAGCCATTCCACGGTATTTTGGCATGCGTATAGTCGTTCCACAAACAGTACACTTGTAGAGAAATTTTGTTTTCTTTCCTGTCATTTGTAGATCAGAGTCAAGTAATTCTTGTTGGGTTTTACTAAAGCATTTTTTACACCATCGGTTTTCAAGTTCAGTGTCCTCATACTTTCTTGATTCTTTCATGGTTTTATAATTATTTAAGATTCAGAATCTTCATATTTTTTCTTTCTCGAAAAACGCCCAAGTTTAAATTTTTTATCGTACGCAGTTTTTTTTCTTTTGTCAGCTCTGTAAACAAGGAACATTGGTATGCCTATGCAAAGTGCAGCACAACCGATCATAGCCCAAAGATACCACATATTCTGTAAACTTTAACCTCCGATAAAAATAATACAGTCAAAACTGGTAACATTTATTGTATAATACAGATTTGTATCGTCTGTGGAAGGATATGATGTAGTTGTTGCAGGTGGCAGTATTTCTGGACTGCTAGCTGCCAGGGAGATTGGAAAAAAAGGATATTCTGTTTTAGTTTTAGAGGAAGGGTTTGAGGTTGGAACTCCTGATCATTGTGGCGGATTAGTTAGCAAGTCAGCATTACATGGATTGGCAATAGAACCCTCACAAAAGACATTTGATTGTATGATAAATTATGCAGAGATTTATTCCCCTGCTGGAAAAAAGATTGGAATTAATTCAAAAAATCAGGAAGTTGTTGTGGTTAACAGAAGAGAACTTGACAAACAAGCTGCATACCAAGCTCAACAATCTGGTGCAGAGATTATGGTTAAAACAAGCTTTAAAGAAAAAACTGGTAAAGTGATCCAAACATCAGCTTGTGAAATAAAATGTAAGATGCTAGTTGACTGTAGAGGAGTTAGTAGACTAGTTAATAGTGACAGAGATGGAATATTATTGTCAGCGCAATACGAGGTTTATGCAGATTGGATTATTGATGGAAAAGTTGAAGTCTACTTTGATCAGATAAAATACCCAGGTTTTTTTGCTTGGGTTATTCCATCCGGAAATGGAGTCGGTAAAGTTGGGGTTGCTGGAAAAGAAATCAACGCATCTAAAACAATAGCAGATTTTCTAAAAAGTAAAGGAAAACATTCAGTAATAAGAAAAATTTTTGCACCTATCTGGATTAAAGGCCCGATCAAAAAATTTGTTTCAGATGATATAGTAATAGCTGGTGATGCAGCAGGGCAATCAAAACCAACTACAGCGGGAGGAATTTACTCGTGTGGGATGGGTGGAATTATTGCTGGTAATGCAATTACAAAATATTTTGAGACTGGAGTGGTTTCTGAACTTGAACAATATCAAAAATCATGGCATAAAAAATTTGGTAAGGAATTTGAAAAACAGCGTCTTGCTAGAAATATTCTGGAAAGAATTGACAATAATGTAATCGATAAGATTTTTGATACAATTACTCCTGAGATCTTATCTGAAATTTCAGATAAGGATGATTTTGATTTCCATGCAATATCTATTGTAAAATTACTTGGAATACAAAAATCACTGAATGTCACTCAGAATGTCATGCGTGCAGAGATCAAACGCTTGTTAACGCGTTAATTGCTTATGCTAGTAAGCAAGGTATAAATGAGAACATCGAAGATATTTTTCAGAATGTCATCAAGTATTGAGTTACCACTTTGCAGTTGCTGTCACAGACATATCATGCCGAATGATAAATGCGTGAAATTTAATTGCCCAAACTGTGATAATAAAAATATTGTTTGGAGATGTGAAAGTTGCAGGGAATCTGTAAGAAGTTATACATGCCCATCATGTAATTTTCAGGGGCCTTAAAAATGGCACAATTACTTCTGATTACAAAAATTCTTCCTACTGGAACAGAAATTGATTTGGACAATTTGGCAGAATTAATTAAAAACGCACTAAATGATGAGATTCAGCTTAAAAAATTCCAAAAACTTCCACTTGCTTTTGGTCTGTATTACCTCAATGCTGAATTTATTTTAGATGATAAAGAAGGTCAGATGGATTCATTAGAAAATGCAGTACGAAAAGTGGATGGTGTAAGTGAGTTTGAAGTACTAAATATGAGTAGAATGTCAGTTGACATGAAATAGGTGATTTGTTGCCACGTAAAGATCTACAGCCACTGCAAATGCGAATAGGAGAATCAAAACAAAGGGATGTTGGTAAGAAAAGGGCTAGAATTGGTCCTGATGCAATGGACTATCTACATGTTGCACCAGGTGATGTTATTGAGATAAAAGGAAAAAGAACTAGCAGTGCTGTTGTTTGGCCAGCTGATGAAGATGAGAAAAACCCTGATTGTGTCAATATCGATGGTCAGACTAGAAAGAACATTGGATTAACACTTGATGACATAGTTGAAGTTCAAAAAGTTGAAGTAAAAACAGCCAAAACCGTCGTACTTATGCCAATAAATGACGTTGTAACCATTGATAAGGAGTTCACTGATTTTGTAAAAAATAGACTAAAGGGTCTGCCATTAACTAGTGGTGATGAGATTTCAGTAATGATTTTGGGGAACTCCATGGATTTTAAGATCAGTAAGATCTCACCAAAACGAGTTGTTAAAATTGATCGCATCTCCAATCTAAAAATACTTTCCGAAGCTGCAACTGACAAAAAAAATAGAATAACATATGAAGAAATTGGTGGACTGGGGATTGAAACAAGCGCAATGCGTGAAATTGTTGAACTACCACTCAGGCATCCAGAACTTTTTAGCAGGCTTGGAGTAGAACCTCATAGCGGAGTTTTGCTCTACGGACCACCGGGATGTGGAAAGACACTACTAGCTAAGGTTATTGCAAGTGAATCGGATGCCAACATGTATTCAATTAACGGTCCTGAAATCATGAACAAGTATTATGGGGAAACAGAAGCTAGGCTTCGAGAGATTTTCAAAGAAGCAAAAGATAACTCGCCCAGTATAATATTCATTGATGAAATTGATGCAATTGCTCCAAAGAGAGAAGAGGCTTATGGTGATGTTGAAAAACGAGTAGTAGCCCAGCTTTTAGCGCTAATGGATGGATTGACTGAAAGAGGAAATGTTATCGTACTTGGAGCATCTAATCGTCCGGACAGTGTAGATCCTGCGTTAAGAAGACCGGGTAGGTTTGACAGAGAAATGGAAATTTCAGTTCCTAACGCAGATGGTAGATTGGAGATTTTACATATACATACACGTGGAATGCCACTTTCGGATGATGTAGATTTGAAAAATCTTACAACCGAACTTCATGGGTATACTGGTGCAGATATTAAATCTCTGTGTAGGGAGAGTGCCATAAAAGCAATACGACGTTATCTGCCCGAAATTGATCTTGAAAATGAACGCATACCATCAAAAATGTTACAATCAATGGAAATAAAATCATGTGACTTTTACGATGCAATGCATGATGTTGTACCAACAGCTATGCGTGAGTTTTATGTTGAACGAGCAAAAGTCTGGTGGAAAGATGTAGGTGGTTTAGACTATGCAAAAAAAACGTTGGAGGACAACATGATCACATCTGTCAATGACCCTAGCAAATTTACTAAGATGGGAATAAAACCACCTAAGGGTGTATTACTTTATGGACCGCCAGGATGTGGAAAAACAATTCTTGCTAGAGCGCTAGCAGCTGAATGTGGTGCAAACATGATTTTGGTTAGAGGTCCGGAAATATTATCAAAATGGGTTGGTGAATCCGAAAAAGCAATCAGAGAAATTTTTAGAAAGGCAAAGTCATCTGCACCATGTGTAATAATTTTTGATGAATTAGATTCTCTGGCAAAATCAAGAACATCAGAAGAAGGAAACCGTGGTGAAACAATACTTAGTCAAATGTTAACTGAGATGGAAGATGGTGGTACATCTAGGATCGTAATTATCGGAATTACAAATAGACCAGATCTGATTGATAATTCTATGCTTCGTACTGGTAGGCTTGATATTGTTTTATTTATTCAACCACCCGACGAGAAAGGTCGGTTGGAGATAATAAAAATATTAACTGAAAAGATGCCGCTTGCTAGTGATGTTGATCTGGATGAGATTGCCGTGTCCACACAAAACTATACGGGTGCTGACTTGGCATCCCTATGCAGAGAGGCAGGTGTAAATGCAATGCAAAACAATTCTAAAAAAATTAACAGCAATGACTTTGCATTAGCACTAAAGAAGATTAAACCATCTATCACTAAGCAAATAGACCAATGGTATACATCAATAAAAGATGAGGTATCAAACATAATTCCAAAGTCTACAAATGAGACTTTTTATGGATGATGAATAATGCGATACAAAAATTTAGTATTAGAAAAGATAAAAGAATCAGGCTCTATCACTGATATATCCCTAACTAAAGGTATTGCAAAGGATGGCTATATTTTACATGAAGGCATAATTAACAAATCATTGCTTGATCTGGAAATTATGGGATTAATCAATGTCACTTGGTTGAATAAAAATACGCGTAGAATAGAAATTGTTCCTAACAAAAATGAAGAGGATCATGTTGAGTTAGAGAATAAAAAATCATTAGAAAATGATTATGAAGCAAGTTTTCCTGCTGCAAAAAGCGATGTTTAACTAAACTTAAAGTGGAAAGCGGCATCCAAAGCAATTCCTATAAAGATTATCGTTAGATATGGTGCAGTCACTTTGTATGCCTTCCACGCAAAATCTGACGTAGGCGTCTTTGTTAGCTTGTAATGATATAGCAGCATAAGTCCACCAGCAACAGCGGCAAATATAGTATAGATTACTCCCATACCAAATGCATACAACATTAACGAATATGGCAACAAAATCATAGTATTGGCAAGTATATACTTCGATGTTCTTTCCATGCCAATCAATACAGGCAACATTGGAATTTTTACCTCCGCATACTCATCACGAATCTTCATAGCCAAACACCAAAAATGAGATGGAGTCCACACAAAAACCAAAAAGCCTATCAAAAATCCTAGTATATCAATAGAACCTGTAGCTGCAGACCACCCAGCCATAGACGCAGCACTACCCGCAAATCCACCTATCACAATATTAGAGGAGTTAAGACGTTTCAGCCACACTGTGTAAATTACAACATAAAAAAATATGCCCAAAGCAATAAAGAATGTACACAAATAATTCAAAGTCAATGCCGCATAAACCACAGAAGTTATGCTTACACCTAGACCATACACAAGAACTGTAATAGGCTTGATTCTACCTGATGGTATTGGCCTTTTGCTTGTACGCTTCATTTTTAGATCAATATCTTTATCGTAAAAATGGTTGAGTGCGCTAGATCCAGCCGAAGCAAGAGAGCCTGCAATTATAATATGCAGTATTCCCAAATCACTTAGCTCAGGACCTACAAGTTTACTTCCAGCATACATGGATGTTACAGCAGTTATAACAAGTAAAATTATAATCCGTGGCTTTGAAACCTCAAATATCTCTTTTAACACCAATTCTTGTCAGCGGTATAACATAAGATTTAATTTATTCGAATCTACTCCTGTATTGCAAAACGATTAATATCTAATATTTTTCAACAAGCTTGGATGAGTAATTGGGAATTGGTCATGCCTGGAGGCGGACTGACTGCAATTGGAATGGCTGGTCTTGTCACATCCTATTCTGGAATAGCTCATACATTCATTGATGGAATGCATGCACTTACCGGTTTATTATTCTTTATCGGGTTAATCTTCTTAGGAGCTGGAATCCTAGATGGAGGTGTTTCCACTTCCAACAGAACAA